>Ga0302347_1000093_pt1 | contig 169690 bp, 153 predicted proteins | sample PhyWR1_FD_202178 | JGI IMG/M metagenome (GOLD analysis project Ga0302347, IMG submission 202178) | Leaf surface microbial communities from wheat plants in UC Gill Tract Community Farm, Albany, California, United States - DLSL W.R1 (v2)... | ecosystem: Host-associated > Plants > Phyllosphere >... | reverse complement strand
ACCAAAACGAGGGCACTTTATTCTGGTGACGGTATATAAGACGGTACGACATCAAAGATATTGCATTCTACGTTAGTTAAATCAATAACTTACTCTATCTGTAAATAATTGAGTGGGAATGATTAACTGTTAGTTAACCGCCACTAATAGCATGTTAGCTTTATTATTAAGCCATTTATTTTAAATGGCTTTTTAGTTTTTTGCTTTTGGCGCTATGGCGGCTACTGAAATGAGTAACCCGGTACCTGCTGCAGTGATTAATGGGAAAATAAAAGCATCTGAGGTTCGTAGCGGGTTTTTTATGTCAAACAGCATCACAATGAAGAACAGGCTGGTGGCAAATGTTGTTGATGAATAGAGCTCACCAACCTTGCTAGGCAGATTTTCAAACTTAAGTGGTGGGCTAACCGTTGAACGCCAGTCCCAAACTAGATGCACCACCATATAACCTAGGCATATGACGCAATAGAAATGAGTGAGTTGCTCCGCATCTTGTGGTGCATACCATTGAAAAAAGTGCTCCACCTTAAGCGACTCTTCCTTTCGCGGCCAGGCCACCAATAATGATCGCGCCGACGATTGCAAAAGCATATGCAACCCCTGCTGTTACGGTGAACGCAGGGATTAACATGGACAGGCCACCTGATATTGCGAAGCCCTAGCCTGCGCCACCTATGATAGCTTTCACCAATGTTGTTACATTGAAGTTCATATATCCTCCTTACCCAGACGATTTGCAACGCCTCTCTTTCTTGCAAGCTAATGAAATCAGGTGGTTTACTATCCTCATTTACTCCAGTGAGGTTACCAAAAAGGTACACCGTTTGTTCAGTATATGCTCAACAAACTTTGATGTGAACATCACAATGCTCCTTAAATGCTACCTAGATTCCATAAATCACATACGGATCGTATTGGCTCACCACCACCTCTATGGGGGCGCAGAGTACAGCATGCGCTGCCTCTTGTAATCTTGCTGTAGTCTCAGGGCTTGCCCCCTATTACAGGGGAATTCCAGCCTGTTCCATCAAACCAAATAAGCCTATTGTTCATTGTGTTAGCCTAGAAAGTTTTGCCATCGGCATGATGTGGTGGCAGAATACGGAAAACTAAATTTTAAGAATTTATCGCATTGAATACTTTTTTACGTTATGCATCTGTAGGTGTGTTGAATACCTTTGTTCATTGGGCTGTGTTTGCGCTCATATTTTTTAGTGGTTTCTCCCAATCAATATCCAACGTGGTGGCCTTTTGCATCGCGGTGACCTGCTCGTTCTTTGCAAACGCCAGGTGGACCTTTAAAAAAGAAGCGACTACTGTCCGCTACATGACGTATGTGCTGTTTATGGGGGGCATGGCATTTTGCGTAGGCTGGATCGCAGACAAAATAAACGCTAACCCAATAGTCACACTGATTACTTTTTCTGCAGTAAGCCTGATATGTGGCTTCATTTATTCTAAACTAGTTGTTTTCAAGGATGATAAATGAAAATATCGCTGGTGGTACCTGTATTTAATGAAGAAGAGGCAATCCCTCTCTTCTATAAGTCCGTTCGTGAATATAAAGAGTTTGCAGACAAAGATATAGAAATTGTGTTTGTAAACGATGGCAGTTCTGATAAAACAGAGAACATAATATCAGCCTTGTCTCTAGCTGATGAAAAAATAAAAGTTATAAATTTCACGCGTAATTTTGGGAAAGAGCCCGCTTTATTTGCCGGATTGGAAGCCTCTTCGGGGGATGTCATCATTCCTATTGACGTAGATCTCCAGGATCCAATAGATGTTATCCCGCTATTGTTAAGTAAATGGGAAAATGGTGCGGATGTTGTTTTAGCCAAACGCATAGATAGACAGTGTGATGGAAGAATAAAGCGTAAAACGGCAGAATGGTTTTATCGCATTCACAACCAAATAAGCAAACCGGCCATAGAAGAAAATGTCGGGGATTTTAGGCTTATGTCTCGGGAAGTTGTGGATAACATCAAATTACTTCCCGAAAGAAACCTGTTTATGAAAGGGATATTAAGCTGGGTGGGCGGGAAGGTTGACATCGTCGAGTATTCAAGAGCCCAACGAGTTGCTGGCTCAAGTAAATTCAATGGCTGGAAACTCTGGAATCTGGCGATAGAAGGTATCACCAGCTTTTCGACCTTTCCCCTACGGGTATGGGCATATATCGGTTTTTTCGTTGCCACTTTATCCTTTACTTATGGCGCATGGATGATTCTGGATAAATTAATTTGGGGCAATCCGGTACCGGGCTATTCCTCTATTATAGTTTCCATCCTCTTCCTTGGAGGTGTGCAGCTAATAGGAATAGGTGTGCTAGGTGAATATGTTGGACGGATTTACATAGAAACAAAACGCAGGCCGCGTTACATAGTTAAAAAGTGAGATGGAAAATAAGATGATCTGCAAAGACGATAAAAAAACATTAGCCTTGTATTCAGGGTTGGCTCTGCTGTTTATATATCCTCTTATTCAAGCTGGGGTGTTTTACAGGGATGACTTAGATCGAGCGATTACAGGTCAATATGGATGGCGTGGATTAGGGCGGCCAATCGCGGATATTCTGATGAAAATCCTATCGGCGAGTGGGCGCTATAATCTTGACCTGTTCCCCTATACAATGATTGCATCTTGTCTGTTTATGGGGGCCGCTTCCTTATTGCTTTTTAAACATTTGGATAAAATGGATGTTCCGCATGCCAAGCTTGTTGCGGCCCTTTTTATTTTCAATCCCTACCTATTACAAAATATTGCCTATAGATACGATTCTTTAGGCATGGTTATTGCCTTGTTTCTTGCCGTGTTAGCCTATACTTATAGGAACGACAGTATAATTCGTGAAGGCTCAATAAAAATAATAGCGGGCGTGTTATCGCTAACCATCTATCAACCATGCATGAATATTTTCATCGGCCTGCTTGCCATTGATATGATGATTATTGCAGTTAAAAGTGAATCTATAATAGCCCAATCCATAAAATTAATAATAAACAAGGCAGTGATATTTGTTTGTTTTTATCTGGTTTATATGCTGTTTTTTGCTGTAAAAAACAACTCGCGATCGGAAATTATTTTGCCGAATGCTGAGGGTGCTGAAAAACTGTTAAGTACGATAAAGGCATTGAAAGAACTGGTTCTATCGTATTTTTACGGCCCTGTTTATATCTATTTTCTGGTGCCTGTAGTAGTTGCTTTGGTATTCATGATAGTCAGAAATTATGCACATAAAAAGAAAATAGTTTCATTCATGATATACGCTTTGCTGTCATGCTTTATTTTCTTGGTGTCTCTAATGGGGCCAACAATCCTTTTGCAAGATGCCCCTGTATTCCCAAGGACTCTGGTTTCATTTTCGGTACTACTGGTTATTATTGCTATTCCGATTATGTATTTTGTTCCTAGATTAAAATATCTATCGCTCGTCCCTCTAATCACCGTTTTTGCATTCAGTGCTCAGCTAAGTAGCGCCATCAAGTCACAGCGTGAATATGAAGATTTTGTTTTTAACATGATTGCCAGAGAAATGCTGAGCTACCCAAATATAGATTCTATCGGCACTACTGGGCAAGTGAATATTAACGAAAGAACAAAGTTAATCATGGAAAACAAGCCGCTGATTGACCATTTTCTTAGCCCGGCCTCTGAGTTTATCGCATCTTTCCAGTTGATTAATAAGGGATTAACGCAAACATTGCATGGTTACGGTGATGAACAAACCAATATGGATAGACTTGCAGGCATGAGAGAAAAAGGCATTAAGCCGGTATCCTCTAATAAGGACTATTCGTTATACGTTTCTGGCAGTGAGGCCATAGTCACATTGGGATCCGCTAACAATTAACTATTTGTATTGGCTCGATAATTTTTAACTGAGCACATAAATTTGGTTGATCTGCATCAAGTGGTTATCCAGGCCTGAGTTCGGTATTCAAACGGACTCAGGCCAGCCTGACAGGCATTGCTTTGCTACTTCTGAAAATTATCCATAAATATATAGCTGGCATCCTTACGTTTATGTTGATCAATTAACGGCACCAGGCGTTTAAAGTGTTCGCTCGCGCAGTGAGCATCCAGCGCCGCGCGATCGGGCCACTCTTCGATAAAGATAAAGTGCCCGGCGTCCTTTTGATCGACATACAGATCATAGGCGATGCAGCGGGGTTCCTGCTTGGTGGCTTCAACCAGTTCTTGATAAAGCGGCAACACCGTTTCTATCGCTTCAACCTTGATAAAATCTTCGGCAATGACTTTCAGCATTTTTATTCCTCATCCACTTTTACGACCCGGGTATTGCCTAAGTTGAGTGCTTGCCCGGCATGACCGATTGGTGTCATGCGAGGTATCGGCTGGCCGCTGTCGTTTTCCACCAGGCGTGAATAGTCCTCTCCTGCCGCAAAAAGATGATCTTCTCCCCATTGGCGCAGTGCGACGATAATCGGGAAGATTTCTCGGCCTTTATCGGTCAGCAAATACTCTTGATAGGCGCTGCCATCGGCGGCAGGGCTAACTTGCAAAATCCCCTGGGCGACCAGCGTGCGTAGCCGAGTGGAAAGAATATTCTTTGCCATCCCCAGATTCTTTTGAAACTCACTAAACCGGCTGATGCCGTCAAAGGCATCGCGGATAATCAGCAGTGACCACCAGTCACCCAGCACATCCAAGGTTCGTGCTACCGGGCATTGAGCATCCTCAAGGCTTTTACGTTTCATGCTGTGGCTCCAGAATTATTCTGGTTGCATTATAAAACCTCATTCACTAAAGTGCATTAAGTTTAATAATGAAACCACTTTTAACGAGGCGCTTGATGAATGATAAACCGCTGGAAGCCTTCCGCTCGCAGTCTGTTGAGTTTTTACCTACGTCACTGGTGCTGCTGTTGGCAGCAGCCTGCGCTTTCAGCGTGGCCAATGTTTATTACGCGCAACCGCTGCTTGATGCCATTGCGGTGGATTTTAATATCAGCCTGGCAAGAGTAGGGATGGTGATCGCGGCGACCCAGGTCGGCTGTGCCTGTGCGCTGTTATTGGTGGTCCCTTTGGGGGATTTGCTGGAGCGCCATCGCCTGCTGGCGGTGCAGCAAATACTGTTGATTGGTGCGTTGCTGATGGTGGTAGCGTCTAGTAGCAGTCTGGCGCTACTGGCGGCTATGCTGCTGGTGGGGCTGTTGGGAACCGCGATGACGCAGGGATTGATTGCCTTTGCCGCTACGTTAGCCTCTCCGCAGGAACGTGGACGTGTAGTGGGGGCCGCTCAGGGAGGAGTGGTGATGGGTTTACTGCTGGCGCGCATTCTCTCAGGGTTACTGGCGGATATCGGCGGTTGGCGAACGGTCTACTTTTTCTCAGCGGCGATTACCCTGATATTGCTTCCTGTTCTGGCTCGTTTATTGCCAAAACAGCCTGCTTGCGAGTTGAAGTTAAGCTATTGGCAACTGCTGAGCTCAATGCTGGGCCTGCTGCGCCATGACCGGATTTTGCAGGTACGCGGTATGTTGGCGTTGCTGATGTTCGCGGCATTCAGCATCTTCTGGAGCACGCTGGTTCTCCCCTTGAGCCAGCCCCCATTTCTTTTTTCTCATTCGACCATTGGTGCATTTGGGTTGGTAGGGGCAGTTGGTGCGCTGGCGGCGATGAGGGCCGGGCATCTAGCTGACCAAGGCTGGGGGCAGCTAGCTAGCGGGATGTGCCTGTTGTTGCTGATGATCGCTTGGTTGCCGCTTGGGTTGATGGAGCGAGGAATGGCGTACCTGATTGGCGGTATCATCCTGCTGGATCTTGCCGGGCAGGCGATCCATGTCCTCAACCAGAGCATGATTTTCACCGCGCACCCGCAGTCCCACAGTCGTCTGGTTGGGTGCTACATGCTGTTTTATGCCGTTGGCAGTGGGTTGGGGGCGTTTGCCGGTAGCCATATTTATGCGTGGGCAGGCTGGCATGGCGTATGCTGGCTGGGCGGCTCGGTAAGTCTGGTGGCAATGCTGTTTTGGTGGCGTACGCTGAAATATTGCCGTTGACCCTTCTATACGCCAGTGCAGATTTATCCAGCAGCTTTTTTTTCCGCCATACCCTGGATAAACAACAATCCCAACGCAATGACGACTGGGATAAACACCAGCATATTCAGCCAGAACCAGCCGAGAATATGCATCATCTGCCCAGATAACAGAGAGGCTAATGCGGTGGTACCGAAGACAAAAGAGTCATTCAGAGATTGAACCTTCAGCCGTTCTTGATGCGTGTAACAAGCGCTCAGCATGACGGTCGCGCTGACAAAACCAAAGTTCCAGCCGACGCCCAGCAGGATTAATCCGCCCCAGAACCAGATGACCTCGGTGCCTATCATGGAAACCGCAGCGGCGCAGGCCGTCAGCAATAGCCCGCTGGCGCAGACGTTACGAGGCCCGAAACGCGATATCAGCCTGCCAGTGATAAACGCCGGCGCGTACATGGCCAGAATATGCCATTGGATACCTAATGTGGCGGTGGACAGGCTGTGTCCGTGATGGATCATCGCCAGCGGCGTTGCGGTCATCATAAACGTCATCAGCCCATAAGAGACCAAGGCGGCGACTGCGGTGGTGATAAAGCGCAATGAACCGGCGATTTCCCTCAGAGAGCGAATTTTATCTGTTGATGTTGATTGAACGGGTTCGGAAAGCGGGTTTTGTTGAGCCGCCAAGCGAGCGGTCATGCGTCGCATTTGCCATAAAAGCAGCAACGCAATCAACGCCAGCAGAGACTGCCCGAGGAAACTGGCCGACAGGGGGACTGGCAATAGATTTTGCGTCCAGATCACCAGTTGTGGGCCAATTACCGCTGCCAGCAGTCCGCCGAGCATAACCCGGGAGATCGCTACGGGTTGCTCAGGTTTGGCGACATAATCCGTTACCGCAAAACGGTAGCTTTGTACGCACGCCGCGTACCCCCCGGCCATCAGGCAACCCAGACAGAACAGGATGAAGGAGCCGTTTATGACACCCCATGCAGCTATTATCCCCCCGATGAACGCACTGAGCGTACCAAAGGTATAGGCGTTAACACGTCCAAAGCGGGCTATCAAGGCTCCTACAGGTAATACCGACAGGGCCAGGCCAATGTTGAAAAGACTGACCGGTAGCGTGGATAAGGCTTTATTACTGCTTAATGTCTCACCCACCAATCCACCTAGCGAGATGATAATCGCAGGTGAGGATGCACCTATCGCCTGAGGGCGAAAAGCAGATGCACGTAGCGCTTTGTTTGCGCGCGGTAGATGTCTATCCCTGTATTGACGCCAGTCGGATCCACGATGGCTATTCCTTGGTTGATTATGGGGGGTGAATATTCTGAATGAACCAGGCGCAATATTGAACTGACCCCATGACGCCTGATTCGGTAATAGCGATCAATAGTACCCTAGCAATTTCCACCAGGCGAGGCCGACAACGAAGATCAAAATGACGTTGAACGTCACCACGCAAAAATTGATTTTGTAGAAACGTGGCCGTTCAAAATATCCCTGAGCGAAGTAAATGGGGCCAAGGCCGCCGCCATATTCGGTATTTCCCCACATCAGATTGCTGAAAATACCAAAAAAGATGGCAACCATCATCGGTGGTGCGCCAGCAGCGATGGCGGTAGCTGCGAACGTAGCATACAGCGCGGCGACGTGGCCGGAGGCCGTGGCAAACAGATAATGCACATAGATATACAGTATCCCCAGAATGACAAACGTCTGCATTGCGCCAAAACCGCTAATAGTGGTTTCGAGCTTGATGGTCATCCAACTGATAAAATCGAGGCTGGATAGCCCGCCTGCCAGACTGCCCACCAGTGGGGGCGCAGCGATCCCTATGCATTGATCAGTGAGCTGATTGAAAAACATTATGGGGTCAAGAGTGAAGAGGGTCGGCAGACCAACACCGCCGTTGGCGTATCGCCGAAAATTGCCAAAGTGCTTGGTGTTGAACCCGGCTCACCTGCGCTGAGAATTGTTCGTCGTTACGTTGACCGCCATGGTGAGACGTTCGAAACGACGGCGTCTATCCATCCGGCGGACAGATACGCTTGTTCCATTGTGCTGAAACCGCAAGCTCAAGAACAACGCTATCTTTTCGGCGAATGCATCAGGTAATACTCTTCTCCGCCGTCACCACCGGTAGAGACGTTCTGCCAGCCGTGTTTGTGATAGAACGCTAGCGCCTTGCGGTTTTTCACCAGGCATTTGAGCGAGCCGGTTGAGGTAAACGTCTGCTCTGCGGCATGCAATAGCGCGCTGCCCACGCCCTGCGGCGGCAACAAGGGGTCGATATACAGGTTATGAATAAAATTATCGGCGCGATAAATCGAGACAAAGCCGAGCAGCTTGCTGTCCTGTTCGGCTACCCAGATCTCTTCGCCAATCGTTGAGCGATCAAAATCTTCCAGCCGGTAATTTCGCGTGTCACGCCAGGTAAAGGCGGCTTGGCGAGCGGCCAAATACAGGCTGCGCAGGAAAGGGCGATCGGCCTCTTGGTAAGATCTTATGTGCATGGCGGCTCCTGATGATTTGCTAGCACTATAGCTGACAATCAACTCATTTCAACGCTGGTACCCAGGCGTTGCGCCAACCCTTTGGCCCCGGCCCGCATCACCGCATCGTGGTTCCAGCGAAATAACGGCGCTGCCAGTGGTGCCAGATAGTTCATCCAGCGGGTAGTGGTTCGGACATGCCAGGTATAACGCGCAAGGGTATAAACCCCATCGGAACTTAACAGCCATTGACCGACCCCTTCTACTTCGCCGCTGGCTTGCCCCTCCAGCAGCTGTAACGGCACAATATTCACGATACGCATATCGAAGGTGATGCGGTAAGGCAGCACGCCTTGCCAGGTATAATGATGTAGCGCCCCGATCCCAAGCTCATTGCCTTTTCCTATTTCGACCACCTGTAACAGGTTTGTCCACCAACTTGGCCAGATATCGGGATGATAGAGTACCTCCCACACTGTTTGTAATGGGGCTTTGATACGCCAGGTGGTGACGAACTGGTAGTTGGCCATAACTTGGTTTTGCCTTAAGGGGTAAAGAAGCCAACGGGAAAATGCAGGTTGAACACCAGCGCATCCATTATCACGGTTTCCATTTCTCGATCGTCGCTATCGTAGCTAATCACCTTGGTTGGGAAGCCGTGGCTATCTTCTAGCCAGACCTCATAACGGTGAACGCCATCAATGCTAACCCCAGCCGCTCCAAGGATGGAGAGATGCAAAACGGCTTGGCCTGCCAAGGCTTCTTTGCCGATCACGGTCGTTTTTCCCCCTTGCTGAAGGTGACGAATATTACGCAGCAAGGTGCCGACGTCCGATTGGTCTACGCGATGGCCGTTAGGGCCTTGCACCAACGAGTTGCTGGGTGACAGGCTCAATACTGGCAGAGTACCGATACCGAATGGCCATACGCGCACCTTAGCGCTATCGGGATCATAGATCAGCACGGCTCCGTGATGAGGTTCGGTGAAATCCATCCGCACATAACCCGGCTTACGGTAGCTGTAACGCATCAGGGTACGATCACCTTGCGCCGATCGGGAGTCGATCCTGCACTGATAGGCAGCAATCTGCGCAAATTGCTTCTGCGCTAGAACAATCGGATCCGGTGGGGTTGTGGGAGCCGCATTGGCGCTGGTTATCAACGCCATTGCCAGTAGCCATTGGTTGCCAAATAAGTGGTTGATACTGTTCTCCCTGTGGAACCCTGGCCGAAAAAGGCTGGCCTCATTAATTAAATATAGGATCTGGATCACAGGCGATGGCGGTTTTATTCTCCAAACATCATGCTATTCGAGTTTTTGGGGCTTGATAGGCAACTTACCCTGACGCCAATAAAAAAGGCTTCATTCCTTTCGGTTTGAAGCCCTGAGTCATCTTTCAAGCGTCAGCGTTTACTTCACATCGACCTGATAGAAAATGTGTTTGCCGAACGGGTCGATTTCGTATCCGGTGACCTCTTTACGCACTGGCTCAAAAATCGTCGAGTGGGCAATCATCACTGCAGGCATCTGATCGTGCATCATCTGTTGGGCTTCTTTGTACAGCGCTACACGTTTTTCGTGGTTACTTTCGGCGCGAGCTTCCAGGATCAGCTTATCAAACGGCTGATAGCACCACTTCGACGAGTTAGAGCCGCCGTTGGCTGACGTACAACTATACAGTGGGCCAAAGAAGTTATCCGGGTCGCCGGTTGCCGTGGTCCAGCCCATCAGTGCGGCCTGATGCTCGCCGTTTTTCACCCGTGTCAGGTACTCGCCCCACTCAAAGGTGACCACTTTGGCCGTTACGCCCACTTTCGCCCAGTCGGCCTGGATCATCTCTGCCATGCGCTTGGCGTTCGGGTTATACGGGCGTTGAACCGGCATTGCCCACAGATCGATGGTCATACCGTTGGCGAAGCCAGCTTCTTTCAGTAGGGCTTTGGCCTTCTCCGGATCGTAATCGTAGTCTTTCAAATCCGCATCGGCACTCCACACGCCCGGAGGCAGTATATTTTTCGCCGCAGTGCCAGTACCTTGGAATACCGCCTCGATGATCGCCGGTTTATTAATGGCTAGCGCCAATGCCTGACGGACCTTCACGTTATCCAGCGGTGCCTTCTGGGTGTTAAATGCCAGGAATCCGGTGTTCAAGCCCGCTTTTTGCATCAGGTTGATGTCTTTATTTTCCCTCATGCGTGGCAGGTCTGCCGGGTTAGGGAACGGCATCACCTGGCATTCATTTTTTTCCAGCTTGGCGTAACGGATCGACGCGTCCGGCGTGATGGAGAACACCAGACGGTCGATTTTCGCTTTGCCCTGCCAGTAATCAGGGAAGGCGGTAAACAGGATGCGGGAGTCTTTATGATATTGCTTCAATTCAAACGGCCCGGTGCCAATCGGCTCCATATCCACACGCTCTGGCGTGCCCGCCTTCAACATGCTATTGGCGTATTCCGCAGAGAGAATGGAGGCGAAATACCAGCCTAAATCGGCAACAAACGGCGCTTCCGGATGGGCCAGAGTGAAACGCACGGTATGGTCATCAACCTTGTCGATCGCGGTGATTAGCTTGCCGAACTCCAGGCTTTCGAAGTTGGAGTAGTTGCCGTTGGAAACGTTGTGATAGGGATGGTTTGGATCTTTTTGGCGCATAAACGAGAAGATCACATCATCGGCGTTAAAGTCGCGCGTTGGCTTGAAATATTTGTTGCTCTGGAACTTCACTCCTTGGCGCAGATGGAAGGTGTACACCTTACCGTCTTCGCTGACGTCCCAGCTTTCTGCCAGGCTAGGCTGCAGTTCGGTGGTACCGACTTTGAAATCCACCAGTCGGTTATAGATCGGCACCGCGCTGGCATCGACACTGGTCCCGGAGGTGTAGAGTTGCGGGTTAAAGTTTTCTGGTGAACCTTCTGAACAATAGACTAACGTTTTTGCTGCTACCCCAGAGCTTATTGAGAGCGCTGCTATGGCCAGCGCAAGCTTTGTAATTTTAATTATCATCACTATCTTCCTGTTGGTGAGCCTACCACTGAAAAATAAAGCTTGTACTAAAGCGCTTAATAAATAACATTAAATTTACATTGTCAGCAAACAACATCGAACGATAACAATGAGGTCAACGCTAGCCTCGGTAAAGGCAGTAGTTGGCAAAAATAAACTCTAACAAAAGGGTGAATTCTGAAAGATTGCTCTGGTGATCCTAGCCATGGAAGCCTTGCAAACGGGATGCGTTCATACACAACATAATGTCTTCACCGCTCGCCACGCAGTTAACCCAACGTTTCTTCCGCTACCTGGCCGTCACCAGCCAGAGCAACCCAGCGGTAAGTACTTTGCCCAGCACTCCTGGTCAGTTCGCCATGGCGGAGATGCTGGCTGAGGAACTACGCCAACTCGGCCTGGATAATGTGGTTATTGACGAACATGCCACCGTCACCGCAGTGAAAAAAGGCAACGTACCCGGTGCGCCACGTATCGGGTTCATCACGCATATTGATACTGTAGACGTTGGTTTATCGCCGGATATCCATCCACAAATCTTGCGTTTTACCGGTGAGGATTTGTGCCTGAACGCGCAGCAAGATATCTGGCTACGCACCGCTGAACACCCGGAAATCAAAGCCTATCCGGGGGAAGAGATTATTTTCAGCGATGGCACCAGCGTGTTGGGGGCGGATAACAAAGCGGCCGTCACGGTAGTGATGACGGTGTTGGAAAACCTTACCGCAGAGGACCAACACGGCGATATCATGGTGGCGTTTGTACCGGACGAAGAGATTGGCCTGTGTGGCGCCAAAGCGCTGGATCTGGCGCGTTTCGACGTCGACTTTGCCTGGACCATCGACTGCTGCGAATTGGGTGAAGTGGTGTATGAAAACTTCAACGCCGCCAGCGCCGAACTGCGCTTTACCGGCGTGACCAGTCACCCGATGTCCTCTAAAGGTGTGTTGGTGAATCCGCTGTTGATGGCGATAGATTACATCGGCCACTTCGATCGCCAGCAGACTCCTGAACATACCGAAGGGCGCGAAGGTTATATCTGGTTTAACGGCATGCAGGCATCGCAAAGCGAAGCGCTGCTGAAAGCCAATATCCGTGATTTCGATTTGGCGAACTTTGAGCGCCGCAAACAGCAGATTGGTGAAGTGGCGGAGAAGATTGCTGCGCAATATCCTACCGCTCGGGTGGAGTATCACATCACCGATACCTACAGCAATATCAGCAATGCCATCACCGATGACCGCCGGGCCATAGATTTGATTTTTGCCGCACTAGCCGAGTTGAACATAGAGCCTAAAGTCATCCCGATGCGCGGCGGTACAGACGGTGCTGCGTTGTCCGCCAAGGGGTTATTAACACCCAATTTCTTTACCGGCGCGCACAACTTCCATTCTCGGTTCGAGTTTTTACCCCTTAAGTCGTTCGAGGCTTCCTATAACGTGGCGTTAACGCTGTGTAAGCTGGCGGCTAAATAAGGGCGGATATCGCTTCAACATTATCGCAGCCAGGCTTATTCAAGCCTGGTTAGCGAAAGTTCTATTTGTTTGGTTAACTCGAATAAACAAGAAAGCCGCTACGGTTGAGAAGATAAAAACTCAGACAGCCGCTATTTTTTCACTCTGATCAGATGATAATTGTCGTTTATGCCAGTAGAGCTGGTCACATCGTTATTGAAACTATCCTATCGCCATTATGTTAGCAGCAGTGGGTAACCTTTGTGCTAGGCACGCTTGGGGCCCTCAACCCGATATCAACCTAACCCAGAGCTCATTGGTCGCCTATTACGCTATGTTTAAGTGGGCGGGCCTAGAATGGCTGGGCCTGATGGTGGCTTTGCATAGCCATTGGCGTGATGAGAACTATTGAGCCTGCTGTAACAGCCGCTCAGGTGCCAAAACCTTAATATTTCTTTCAAGGGTTGGGAGTATTATCTCCCAACTCCGCAAATTCAGTCTGGGGGGCAACAACATGACTATCGATTTACAACGTCTTCAACAGGTGGCATCGGATGCCTATGCGCAGTATTCCACATTGAGTGGCGGCGAGAATGCCAGCTATATCCCTTTTTTAGCGAGCGTGCCAAGCCATTTAGCCGCCTTGGCGATTGTGACCGTCGACGGGGATATCATTTCTCAGGGGGATGCGGAGTTTCGCTTTGCGCTGGAGTCAATTTCAAAAGTGTGTTCTCTCGCCTTGGCGTTGGAAGATGTTGGCCCACAAGAAGTTCAGGACAAGATTGGTGCCGATCCCACTGGCTTGCCCTTTAACTCGGTGATTGCTCTGGAGCTACATAACGGCAAACCCCTCTCACCGCTGGTGAATGCCGGGGCAATGTCAACGGTGAGCTTAGTGAAAGCGAGTGACCTTGAAAACCGCTGGTTGCGCATTCTTGATATGCAACAGCGGCTAGCGGGGGCACCGATTGCACTCTCTGACGAGGTGAATGATTCAGAGCAATCGACCAACTTCCATAACCGTGCGATCGCCTGGTTACTCTATAGCGCTGATGCGATGTACTGCGATCCAATGGAAGCCTGCGATGTGTATACCCGCCAATGTTCAACGCTGCTTAATACCATTGAATTGGCCACGATGGGGGCGACAATTGCCGCTGGTGGTATCAACCCTATCAGCAAAAAGCGAGTGCTGACAGAGTCTAACACGCCCTTTATTTTGGCTGAAATGACGATGGAAGGGATGTATGGCAGTTCCGGAGATTGGGCATACACCGTTGGTTTACCAGGTAAAAGTGGTGTTGGAGGCGGTATCTTGACCGTGGTGCCAGGTGTAATGGGGATTGCTGCGTTCTCACCTCCTCTTGATCCTGTTGGTAACAGTGTGCGGGGGCAAAAAATGGTTGCGGCTGTTGCCCAGCAAATGGGATATAACCTTTATCGGAGTCGTTAATCATGAACTGGCTGCTAGTTTCTAAGGGCCAGCATAAAAAATGTAACCGCTACAATCCATGGCAAGGCTTTACGCAGGGTGGGAGTGAAAGTCACACAGTTGCTGGAAAGGCTATTTTTTGACCACGCTGGAAATATCATTGGTATTGATCAGATGATAATCGCCGTTCATGCCGGTATAGCTGGTCATACCGTTACTGCGGTCAGTGTCAGGTTCACCGTGAGCCTGTAGGATATCGCCATATTTAGTCGTGATAATGTAGTCACTGGTGCAACCCGCCAGCGCCAGTGTCAGGACAATGAGAGGCAGAAAAGTCAGTTTTTTCATTGGGTAACAGGCTCTTTTCATTTTAACTGCCTCATATTACAGACAAAGTGGCCTGAGATGCAAAGGCTACCTTGTTACACTTTAGCGCGTTTGGGTTTCAAAGATATCCGTCGACAAATGGGTGTAGTCCACCTTCTTGAGCTTAAAGTTGGTGATATAGACGGGGCCGGCTTTTTGCTCGGAAAGAAACGAGTATTTCGGCGTTAGCTCTTTGACTTTAATCCCGGTCCACGAGGCGAAAAAGGTCAGGAAATCATTGGCTGAACGAGGGGCTTTAATCAGGCGGTGTGCGGTGTCATCGCTTGAAAGCACCATAAAGGGGACCTGAAAATTTTGCTGAAACTGGTCATCGTGCGCCAGATATTGCACCTGGGTACCTCGCTCTTTAAACGCCAGACCGTGATCGGAGAAGTAGACCATTGAGAAACTTTCCCCGGTGTCGCGTAACTGCTGATAGAGCTGTTTCAGCAGGCTGTCAGTTTGCGTCATGGTGTAAAGATAGCAGGAGGTCTCTTTGGATTGCACAAAGTCCGTGTATTTCCCCTGAGTCCGGTCGCAGGCTTGCGGATGTGAACCCATCAGGTGCAAGACGATCAACTGCGGGTTAGTGCTGCGCGGAGCGGCAAAAGCCTGGGCGGTCATCTTGAGCAGCGTTTCATCATGGGTATTCTTATCCGCTTCAAAATCACCGTTTTTCAAAAATTGCACTTCATCGGCACGTTTGGCAATGCTGGCGATGGCGGTATCATATTCACCAATTTGGCCTTGGTTTGAGAACCACCAGGTCTGAAAACCTGCTCGATTGGCCAACGTGACGAAGTTATCCTGATACTGTGGTTTACCGTTAACGACACGGGTTAACGTTATGCCGAGCGATTTCTGTGTTGATCCGCTGGCCGCAATATAGTTAAGCAACAGCGTACCGTTTACGTGGCTGGCAAAGGGGGTATTGTCCCAGTGCCCACCAAACGCACCTAAGGCATCTTTCCGCGCGCTTTCGCCGATCACTACCATGTAGATGTGATATTTCGGTTTCACCGCCAGCACGTTCCAGGAATCTTTCAGCTGTGAAAACGCCTGCATACGGGCTTTTTCATCGATCACTTCCTGGTTATTGGCGATCACATCCCTGACGAAACGAAACACGGGATAACCAGAATCGGTCAATTTAAACACGCCACCATACGCCAGATTCTGTACAGGTGTGACAAAAAAGCAGACCACGCTGATGGTGAGACATAAGCTCTGGAGGGCGTTCCAAGCGCCTTTCGGGGTTGGCTTGCGGCGTAACGAGATAATGCCTAGTGCCAGAATAAACAGGGACACCAGATAGCTGTACCACGGGAAGATGGTCAATATCTCGCTGGACTCTTCCACCGTGGTCGAGTGTAACGCCAGCAGGGTATTAAAATTGGGCGAGCCATAGGCCTGAGAAAATGGGAAATACATGGCGGCGATGAGGCTACACAGCCCGATAACACTCTTTTGCAAGCGTGGGCTGAGGCGCCACAACAGCAATAACACACAGCCGAACGCCACGGCATACAGCAGACTAAATGGATAGCCGAGAGCGAAGTTGATCAGCAGCGACTGCAGGAAGTAAAAGCCTGTCCACGGGGTTAGGGTGACGTCACGCGCTGCCAGGGTATCTTTAACCGTTGAGTTCATGTTTACCGAAAGTTATCAAATGCCGTGTGGTAACTCTGACAAGAAAAGAGTCATAAATCCGTTTGGTAGACGGAAAGGGGAGGAGGGATAGACCGCATCCAGCGAGCCGCTTCATGTACCCGGATGCGAGAAGATAGAGCCGAATGAAAACAAGATCAACTGATAATTATCGGCTGTTTTGAGAGGTTGATTGCAATTTCGAACGCAAGGAGAGGTAAAGGTTGGAAGGTGCGGATTTTCAAGAAAGTTGCAGACCTGCTGAATGAGGGCGGATCGCTATCAGTACACCCCATTCCTGGAATAACGCAATCAGGTTAATCAGTGATTGCCGGAGTTGGAATAACGCTACAGTCGCTTAAATCTGGCGTTATTGAAGTGGGGGCGAAAATATCCTCGGACGAGGAGTGTTCAATCAGCTCGAATAACTCGATCCGTTCATCAGCGGTAAAATCCCGCCATTCGCCCAGTGGCAACCCTTTCAGTACGATGTTCATAATACGTTTGCGCTCAAGCTTGATGACTTCATAACCAAAATATTTGCACATGCGGCGGATTTGGCGGTTAAGCCCTTGCACCAGGGTAATGCGAAACACCTGTGGGGCTTCTGGTTCCACTAGGCATTTTTGAGTCACCGTCCCGAGAATGGGGACGCCAGCGCTCATGCCCTGAATAAACTCATCGGTTACCGGTTTGTTGACGGTGACCAGATACTCTTTTTGGTGATTGTTGCCAGCACGGAGGATCTTATTGACCAGTTCGCCGTCATTGGTCAGGAAAATCAGCCCTTGGGAGTCTTTATCCAGACGCCCGATGGGAAAGACGCGTCTGTTGTGATTAACGAAATCACCGATGTTATCCCGCACGTGCTTTCCCATGCTGGTGATGATGCCAACAGGCTTATTCAGTGCGATAAGCACCAGATCGCCCGCATCACGCGGTTCGATCGGCTGGCCGTTTACTTTCACCACATCCCCGACCAATACCTGAGCGCCCACGGAGGCTAACTTGTCGTTGATGAAAACGTTGCCTTGCTTGATGTGGCGGTCGGCAGAGCGACGAGAACAAATGCCGCTGTCGCTAATGTATTTGTTCAGGCGGATAGATGAGTGAGTGAGCATGGTTTCCCCGTTAAACGCGAACTATACATTACCTGGGGGGCACGGCGTCTCCTTTTTATTTTTGACTCTATTGCATGATTGACCTCACTGGCTGCAACCTCAATAATGGCAAACGTCGACTCGGGGTGCCCTTAGGGGCTGAGAAATTACCCGTATTACCTGATCTGGATTATGCCAGCGTAGGGATGTCGCGGTATCTCAACCGGTACCCGCCTTCTTGAACGCCGGTTGGGAGCATTATGTTTACTCGACCTGATATGTTACCCGGCACTCGTGCCGCGGCCTGTTTTAACCAATTTAAACGCCAACCTCCATTGATCCATTGCCTGACCAACGAAGTGGTGCAAGAGCTGACGGCCAACGTGCTGCTGGCGCTTGGCGCTTCTCCAGCCATGGTGGTGGAACCGGAAGAGGCCGCGCAGTTCAGCCGCGTGGCCGATGCGCTGTTGATCAATATAGGCACCCTGCACGCATCGCGAGCAGAGTCGATGTTAGCCGCCATTGAGGCTGCCAATCGTGCTGAAAAGCCCTGGTTACTGGATCCGGTTGCCGTTGGGGGATTGGAATATCGCGCTACCTTCGCCCGCCGTTTGCTCACCCTGCGGCCAGCGGCGATCCGTGGCAACGCGTCGGAAATCATTGCCTTGAGCGGCCTACAGACCAGCGCCCGTGGCGTAGATAGTCAGGATGACTCGCTGGTGGCGTTACCCGCAGCACGCGTATTGGCACGTAATTGCGGGGCCATTGTGGCCGTCACCGGTGAGACAGACTACATCACCGATGGTGAACGAGATTGGGCCGTCACGGGTGGCGATGTATTGATGACGCGCGTGGTGGGAACGGGCTGCGCGCTTTCGGCCGTCGCGACAGCATTTTGCAGTTTGCCGGGCGATCGGCTGGATAACGTTGCCACCGCTTGTCGGGTGATGGCGCTATGTGGTGAAAGGGCCATGGCGAAGTGTTCTGGCCCTGGCAGCTTTACTGCTGCCTTCCTGGATGCTCTCTACCACCTACGCATGGAGGATCTGCTATGAAACGGATTAACGCTCTCACCATCGCTGGCACCGATCCTAGCGGTGGGGCCGGTATTCAGGCCGATCTGAAAGCTTTCTCTGCGTTGGGGGCCTATGGTACCAGCGTGATCACTGCGCTGGTGGCGCAGAACACCCGTGGCGTACAGTCGGTATATCATATCGAACCGGCATTTGTGGCCGCTCAACTGGATTCGGTACTCAGCGATGTGCGCATCGATAGCGCTAAAATTGGCATGTTGGCCAATGCCGATATCGTGCGCTCAGTGGCCGAGCGCCTAGGCCATTACAAGCTACCTTATGTGGTGCTGGATACGGTGATGCTGGCTAAAAGTGGTGACCCGCTGCTGGCACCGGAAGCGGTGGAATCCATCCGTCGTGAGCTAATGCCATTGGTTTCCATTATCACGCCGAACTTGCCAGAGGCCGCTGCTTTGCTGGCCTGCGCTCCGGCACAAAACGAATCGCAAATGCGTGAGCAGGGCCATGCATTGTTGGCGATGGGCTGTCAGGCGGTGTTGATGAAGGGCGGCCACCTAAGTGAAGAAGAAAGCCCAGACTGGTTATTTACTCCCGGCTTTGAGCAGCGCTTTAGTGCGCCACGCATAGTGACCAGGCACACGCACGGCACTGGTTGTACCCTATCTGCAGCGCTGGCAGCCTTGCGCCCGCGCCACCAGAACTGGGCCGATACCGTGGCAGCGGCAAAAAACTACTTGCAACTGGCTTTACAGCAGGCCGATAGCCTGGAGGTGGGGCAGGGGATTGGGCCGGTACACCATTTCCATGCCTGGTGGTGAGTCAACTTTCCATTAGCCGATTAGCCGATGCTATTTGGTCAGTTGCTTGATATTTTCCACCAAGCCCTCCATGATCGGGATCCCAGCCCAATGCGGCTCAGACTGATTGATTTATGCGAACAAAGGGAAGCAAGATGGCTGGTTATCAACCTCCTTATACCATTACTCCGGCTATCCTGAATCACGTGATTGAGGTGGGAGAGCTATTGGGGCATTGGGCCGCGCAGGCTGGGCAATCTTCACCTTTGTTACGCAAAGAGAACCGTATCCGCACCATCCAGGCGTCATTGGCCATTGAGCATAATAGTCTGTCTACTGAGCAGGTGACTGCGATCATGGACGGTAAGCGGGTGCTGGCACCGGCAAAAGATATTCAGGAAGTCCGAAACGCCATTCTTACCTATGAAAAATTGCCAAGCTGGCAAAGTCATCGGCTTGAGGATTTGTTGGCGGCGCATGGCTTTTTAATGGGAGGGCTGGTCGATGCTCCGGGGCAGCTACGCAGCGGTAATGTTGGGGTATATCGGGATAAACAACTTATCCATATGGCACCACCTGCCAGCCAACTATCGCGTTTGGTTGGCGATCTGCTGGCGTGGTTAAAGCACAGCGATATTCATCCACTTATCGCCAGCTCTATCTTTCATTATGAATTCGAATTTATTCATCCCTTTGCCGATGGTAATGGGCGAATGGGGCGTTTATGGCAAACGTTGATCCTCAGTGAATGGCGTTCAGAGCTGGCATGGCTACCGGTTGAAACCCTGATCCATAATCAGCAGCAGGACTATTACCGAGTTTTGGGAGTCTGTGATCGGGCTAGCGATTGCACCGCATTTATTGACTTCATGCTGGAGAAACTGGTGGCGGCATTAGCCGAAGGTATTGGCGGGCAGAAGGGGAAGTTTGCCACAATATCGGAAGAAATGTCGGAAGAAATGTCGGAAGAAATGTCGGAAGAAAATTTACTACCGCTTAGTCGAACGACTGAACGTATCTTGGCCATTATTGCTGATAATCCCTCGGTCACGATTGCCCAATTGGCGGAATCATTGGCGATGAGCAGCCGTACCATTGAGCGAAACCTCAAGGTTCTCCAGGAAGGAAAGCGGTTAATCAGGGTTGGGGCAACCAAAAAAGGGTATTGGCAGGTAGTCTGACGAAAAACGCTGGGTCAACTTTCCCGTATAATTGTGGTCTGAACTACTTGGAGCTACGCTTTTGATTTACCGAGGGAGAACACCATGATAGGAAAAAAGAGGTTGCTGGGAGTCTTTGTTGCGACCTTGCTTGGATTTAGCACCGGCAGTTTTGCCGAACAGATTATCACTGCATCAGATCTGATCCAGCAGCCGGGCTACCAAACCAGTTGGAAAAATATGGTAAAGGGCCAGGCACAGTTACCGGGTTGGGCGCGCAAAGGGATCGGCACTTCCACACCAGCCGAAACCGTCACCTGGCAAGGGCAAAGCTACCAGATCGGTAATATCTGCAAGCCGCATGACTGCGCCAATAACTTTATGATTGTGGCTTTTAAAGCAGACAAGTCCCAGGCTTGGGGCGTGCGGGTTGAAGTGCCCAATAAGCCGCAGGCCATCGATCATCCGAAGAAATACGCCAAATATCAATGGCTGGGTAAACCGGATGATCAGATGAAAGCGTTGCTGAAGAAACAGTTTGAGGGCAATCCAGACTGGAAGTAATTCCCTTCAGGCTGAATGCGCACGTTTTCAGCCTGAGTTTTTTAGCCGTTTCCCCTGTCTCTGTTTATTCATTGGTAAGTAATAATAATCCTATTTCGAGTTATTTATTTCGTTGTATTGTTGTATTATTAAATTCGCTATTATTCAACTTGGTGTAAATTAAATATCACCCTGCGTAAACTTAATTGAAAATCTCAATAATTAAATCATTTTTCTGATGATTGGCGGCGTTTGATTTTCAGTTATATTATTTCATTAGTGACTATTTTTTCTCTTAATCATCAAGGATTGCAACTTTTTTGCAATACGCTATCTAGCGAAGTATTTTCTTGGAGTATTACGAGTATGAAAATGAATGACGTCGTTATTTCTGAAAATGAATCCGCCGCGCTACACTTGTTGGATCAGGCAATGGGCTTTACCTATCAAGCATCTCTGCGCGCCGCCGCGGTTTTAGGCGTGGCAGATCATCTGGCTGAAGGTGCCAAAACGGCTCAACAACTTGGGCTCGAGTTGGAGGTGGATGGTCGTCTATTGCACCGTATAATGCGCATGTTGGCGTCGCGCAATATCTTTACAGAATTAGAGGATGGCCGCTTTTCTCTCACCCCGGCGGCAGAATTCCTACGTTCGGATGGCTCTGACTCACTGCGTTCGGCGGTATTAATGTTGACTGATGAGACATTCTGGCTCCCTTTAGGCAAGCTGGTGGATACCCTGCGGGGAGATTCAACCTTTAAGAATTTATTCGGTATGTCTTTTTATGAGTATTGGTCGCAGGAAAAAAAACCGTCATCGGGATATGATTTTCATACCGGTATGTCCTCTATGTCAGCGGTAGAAAATACCTTTTTGGTTCGCAGCTATGACTTTCCACAGCATGCGAAGGTGGTGGATATCGCCGGTGGTTTTGGTGGCCTGTTATTAAAAGTATTACGCGACAATCCTACGCTCCACGGTATTTTGTTTGACAGGCCGCAGGTGTTGGCAAGAAATCGCCTTGGCGAGTTAGGGGATGATTCACGTTGGGAAACCCAGGCGGGGAGTTTCTTTGAGGCGTGCCCGGCGGCAGATATTTACTTGTTAAAATACATTACCATGGACTGGCCTGAGGAGCAGGCACGGCAGATTTTACGCTGTTGCCGTAAGGCCATGAAGCCTGATGCCAAAATCCTGATTATGGAGCCTGTGATCCCTAAGGGAAATACCTGGGATAGTGGAAGGGAGATCGATCTTTTGCTGATGGGGAGCTTTGACGGTGGGCAGGCACGCACGGAAGAAGAGTTGAAGGCACTGCTGGCTAGCGCTGATTTGAAACTGCACCGCATTATCGATACCGGCTGTTATGTTTCGATAGTTGAGGCTATCGCTGGCTGATCAATTTACTCTTTTAGCGGGCGTAGCCTGGCTATGCCCGCAACATAAGCGGCTTAAAGGATCAGCCGATCCCGGCCTGATGCAGGTCGTGCAGGTTGATTGCCCCTACCAGTACGCCATCGATGTCCACCACCGGAGCGGCGCTGATGTGTTGTTCGTGCAGCGCTTCCAGGGCTTCCCCGGCACGCCACTGTTCTGGCAACCGGTAGCCGGGGCGAGTGATCGCCGGGCTGAGGCTATCATTGAGGCTATTGCCCTTCACCAACCAGCGGCGCAGGTCACCGTCGGTAAACACCCCCACCACTTTTTGCTGTGCATCGCATACGGCTACCAAGCCTAGGCCGGTACGGCTCAACTCCAGCATGGCTTCCATCACGTTGGCGCTTTCTTGCACCATCGGCAGGCGATCGCCGGTACGCATCAAATGATGGACGCGATTCAACAAGCGAGCACCCAGGCTGCCACCCGGATGGGAGCGGGCAAAATCCTCGGCATTAAAACCGCGCTGGCGCATCAGGGCCATCGCTAATGCATCCCCCATCATCAACGTAGTCACTCCGCTGGAGGTTGGTGCCAGGCCCATTGGGCAGGCTTCACGTTCAACGCTGATGTCCAATGTACAGGCAGCCCCGAGCGCCAGTGGCGACTCTTTGCCACCAGTCATGGCAATGACTGGGATCTTGCTCTCTGCCAGCAGAGGCAGGATCAGATCCAGTTCTTTGGCGCGGCCTGAATAAGAGATAAAGATCACCACATCATCGGCGCTGATCATCCCCAAATCGCCATGCAAGGCTTCCGCCGGATGGACGAAAAACGACGGGGTGCCAGTGCTGGCCAATGAAGCGGCAATCTTCTTGCCGATATGGCCGGATTTACCAATACCGGAAATCACCGCCTTGCCACGGCAGTTGAGCAGCAGTTCACAGGCTTGGACAAAGTTGTCATCCAGGCGTGTCAGCAGGCGCTGCGCTTCGGTCAGCTCAATTTCCAGCGTTTCACGGGCAAAGTTGAGCAGGGCAGTGGCGTTACTCATCAAGGGGGTCTCCTACCAGAATGATATTGATACCTTTGGCCTGTAGCGCAGCCAGGTAATCCGGGTTGATGCCGTTATCGGTGATCAGGGTATCCACAACGCTCAGATCGCACACCACGTTGGGGCTTTTGCGGCCAAACTTCGAGGAATCGACCAGCAACACAATACGGCTGGCGGCTTCACACATCGCCTTGCTGACATTATGCACCTCATTAAAGGTGGTGACACCTGCATTGAGGTCGACACCGTCGGCCCCAATAAACAGCTTATCGAAGCTGAACTGCTGAAATGCCGACTCTGCCAGGCTGCCATGAAATGAGGCGGATTTTTTACGGTAGGTGCCGCCTGGCATGAGGATGGTTTGATCGTTATCCAGTTCCACCAGAGCGTTGACTATAGTCAGGCTGTTGGTCATCACGGTGATGTTATTGAACTGCGCCAGATGTGGCACCATCTGCAATACCGTGCTGCCTGCGTCAAAGATCAGCGAATCACCATCGTCGATCAGCTTGATGGCCGCATAGGCGATCTGGCGTTTCTTTTCGGTGTTGATATGGGTCTTACGATCGATGGGCTGATCGCCATCGTCACGGCTAAGCACCACGCCGCCATAGGTGCGGATCACCTCGCCTTCTTCTTCCAGCAAGGTGAGATCTTTACGGATGGTGGTGCCGGTCGTGGAGAAATGCTCTGCCAGGGCATCCACTGCCGTTTTGCCATGCCGCTGCAAGTATTCGAGGATAGCGGCTTGCCGCTGCTTTGGTTTCATAGGGATCCCTGTTCACAAGAGTTGACCATTCCTCTCGGTGATATAGTTCACTATGAAAGGTAATGTCTTTTAATGTGAAAATATCATGATTTCGGTGCGATCGCTAACGATAGTGCAGTTTGGCATGCCCGATCCTCAGGGAAGATCACATCTGGGCAGAGTTGTTGCTGGTGCATGCCATGTAACTGTGTGAGTTGTTTCGGCTGGGCGAAGATGGTCAGGCCGCGCATCAGCATGCTGCCACATACCCGCTGTTGGGCGTCAAACGCTAGCGCCAATACCACGCGGGGTTTGAACCGGCCACCAGAGCGGCCAACGCCCACTGTGCCCAACTGGCATAGGCTCTCGAACGCGCGGTTAAAGCGTTGGAGCTGCCACCAACCCAAGGCGATTTGCAGCAGCCAGGCGATAACGGCGAAGGTAACTAGTGCGCTGGTCATACGGTTGTTCTCCTGTGTGAAGATAAAGGTGAGAGTCCGATGTTCGTCCCCTCACCCTAACCCTCTCCCACAGGGAGAGGGGACTGTACGTGCTACGAATTAACTTTCGTACCTAGCCATTGAGCCTATGCCACAGATGATCTCCAGCACCTTACCGCACACCGAACTGGCTCCCTCTCCCTAAAACAGGTGTCCATGAGGAGCACGGTCTATGCATTGGGAGAGGGTGGGGGTGAGGGGCTGTTAGGTACATATTTTAGTTAGCCCTTATTCCCAGCCCGTAAATCAGAACATCACCTGCCCGCCAGTGATGTTAATCGACTGGCCGGTGCAGTAAGAGGCTTTATCGCTGGCATAAAACAGCAGCGTGTTCAGCACGTCCTGGTAGTCACAGCCGCGTTTTAGCGGCACCTTATCGGTGTAATATTTCTCAACTTCTTCCGGCTTGATGCCCAGCTTCTGCGCATATTGCGGCAATAGCGACTGGAACATCGGCGACTTCAACAGATTGCCGAGCATCAGAGAGTGCACGGTAATACCGTAATCGGCCAGATCGAGCGCCAGCGACTGAGTCAAACCAACGCCACCGAACTTGGCGGCGCTGTAGCCGGAATTATGCTTGCTGCCGACCTTGCCGGATTTAGAGTTGATTTGAATGATGCGCCCGGCAATACCGTCGCGGATCATCAGGCGAGAGAACTCGCGGGCACAGAGAAAATAACCCACCAGGTTCACCTGCAAGGAGCGGTCAAAATCCCCCAGTGGGAAATCGGTGATCGGCGCGGCTTTGGCAATCCCAGCGCTGTACACCAATAGGTTGGTCTGACCGAAAGCCCGGTCGACTGCACCAGCCAGCGCGATAACGCTGGCCTCATCGGTGGCATCGGCCTGAAAACCGATGGCGCGATCGGCCCCGAACTCCTGATTGATTTGCTGTGCCACCAGATTGGCGTTGTCGGCATTCAAATCGGCGATCGCAACGCGATAACCCGCTTCAGCCAGGCCATGGCACAGGAAAGCCCCCAACGTTTGGCCACCGCCAATCACTACAGCTACTTCAGACATGATCTACTCCTTATGCGATAAATTTCAGTGTGCTGCCTAACGGGATATCAGAGGGCGTGCTGCCTGTTACGTGGATCGTGCCAGGGAATTCGGCCTGAGTTTCTCCATCAAAACGGACGGTGATATGGCCCAGTTCGCGCAGGTTCTGGGTGGCAACTTCCCCGACGGCGGTGATGGGATAGCGCCGATTGCCAAGCTCCATCACGCCCCCGGTTTGTAATTCGCCGGCAGTCTCGCCGTGCTGGTGGATGAAGCAGTACTCTTCAATATCTGCCGGTGCGCCTTCGCGGAAGGTGATCAGCATGTTGTCCAACAGTGCGTCACGGGCGCAGCCGCCAATCTGGGTGATAGTGGTCTGGAAAATGGTGCTCATGGTTTTCCTCCGGGCAATTTATTGATAGATAAAGGCCGATGCGGCCCAGGCGATCAGTACCGTAGGTGCGCCAGTGAGGAAGCGCCCAACCAGTACCGAAGGGACGCCGACACGTACCGTATCCTGCTTGGCCTCTGCCAGGGACAGACCTACCGGGATAAAGTCACAGGCAGCCTGGGCGTTAATGGCGAACAGCGCTGGGAGTGCCAACTGAGGGGGAATATGGCCAAGGCCAATCTGTACGCCCACCAACACGCCGATGACCTGAGCGATAACGGCGCCAGGGCCGAGGAACGGTGAAAGTAGGGGGAAGGAACAGATCAGCGCTAACGTTACCAAGCCGATTGGGCTGTTGGCCAGCGGCGTCAGGCCGTGGGCGATAAAGTCACCCAGACCAGAGGCCATGATGATGCCGATCAGCGCCGAGACGAAGGCCATAAACGGCAGAATGGTTTTTAACACGGTGTCGATGGTGTCACGTCCAGCCTGGAAAAACACCGCTACAACTGACCCCATACCCATCCCGACTTTTGCCAACAGGCCATCGCTCTGTTCGGTGATTTTTTTGCTGGTATCGTAGTCACGAACCTTTGGTTGTGGCTGTTTTTCGCTGGGCGTAGGAGTTTCAGATCCTTGTGTAACTTCAATCAGGCTGATGTTGTTTTCCCGTACGCCAGAAACGTAAATATCCTCCAGAATAAACTGCGCCAGCGGGCCAGAACGGCCAGTTGAATGAATATTGATAGTCGGGATGCGGCGTTTAGGATAGATGCCACAACGCAACGTCCCCCCACAGTCAATAATCGCCAGACCAATCTCTTCCGCCGGTGGTTCGCCCTCTTTGAAACCGTCTACCGCTGGCCAGCCGGTTAAATCGCTGAGTTTGTCGACGATTGCCGGGCGAGTACCGGCGGTGATATAAACGATTTTCTTACCTGGCTCGATAGGTAACTGTAGTGGGCCACCCCAGCCGCCAGCACCTTTCTCAATACGGATATAAGCACTCATGCTGCGCTCCACAAATTAAAGTTGAACCTGACGATCCAGTTGGATGCCCATCTTGCGTTCAAACACGCTGGTGGTGAGATCGGTGATCCAACCGCGGAAGAAGTTGGTGAACAGTCCAACCAGGAAATAACTCACTGCCAGAGGAGCCAACGGCAGGCCAAGCGTGGTCAAACCGCTGGCAATTCCGAGGTAAACGAACAGTTCACCAGGGTTGATATGGGGGAACAGGCCGTTCATGGAGTGGCAACTGTAGGAGGCTGCTGCGTAATAACTGGGTTTATATTTCTCTGGCATAAAGCGCCCGAGACTCAACGTCATCGGATTACAAAACACAAAGGTGCCGATCAGGGGGAGTAGCAGGTAGCGTGAAACCGGGTTACCGGCACAGCGCTGTGCCAAACGTTCGATACGTTCCTGGCCAACAAAGTTGATCAACGCGTTCATGATAACTAACAGGCTGATCAACAACGGTAAAATGCCGGTCACCATACCGACAAACACTTCCCCGCCTTTTTGGAACAGGCCGATAAACCATTCGGCTCCGTGGGTTATTAGCTCAATCATTTTTTTCTCCTGTGATGGATGCTATGGCCTGGAGCGAAGTGCGGCTCTGTCGCCATGGGTCATACAGTAACCACTTTGGTTCGGATTTTGTTTTAAATAGATCACACTTTGAAAGATAAATATTTTATTGTGAAAGTTAAACTTGAAAGGAAAGAAATTAATAATGAAAGAGGAGAGGGGGTAGGACATGAAAAAGGCCCAGCAGAGCTGAGCCTTGAAGCCTAATAATTTGATAAATAACGATTAAGCGATGGTGACGCTATTGTCGAGATAGGTGTCCTGCACGGCATTGATCAGGGCGATGCCATCCTTCATCGATTTCTTGAACGCTTTACGCCCCAGGATCAGGCCCATCCCGCCAGCCCGCTTGTTGATCACGGCGGTACGCACTGACTCTTGCAGGTCGTTTTCCCCTGCGGCGCCGCCAGAGTTGATTAAACCGGCACGGCCCATGTAGCAATTTGCCAGCTGGTAGCGCACCAGATCGATCGGGTGATCGGTGGTCAGCTTGTCATAGACGCGATCGTCGGTATAACCGAATTTCACCGCACGGTAGCCGCCGTTGTTCTCGGCCATTTTCTGTTTGACGATATCGGCACCGATGGTGGCCGCAATATGGTTGGCTTGGCCGGTCAGATCGGCGCTGGAATGATAATCGACGCCATCCTTATTGAACGCAGGGTTACGTAGATAGGCCCACAATACGGTCACCATGCCCAGTTCGTGAGCGCGCTCAAAGGCAGCCGAGATCTCTTCAATCTGGCGGCGTGACTGCTCGGAACCGAAGTAAATGGTTGCACCAACCGCCACCGCCCCCATGTTGAACGCTTGCTCAACGCTGGCATACAGGGTCTGGTCGTATTGTGTTGGGTAACTCAGTGTTTCGTTGTGGTTCAGTTTGACCAGGAACGGGATCTTGTGGGCGTAGCGGCGGGAGACCGAAGCCAGCACGCCGTAAGTGGATGCCACGCAGTTACATCCGGCTTCGATCGCCAGCTCAACAATGTTTTTTGGATCAAAATAGAGCGGGTTGGCGGCAAATGAGGCCCCGGCAGAGTGCTCAACGCCCTGATCGACCGGCAGGATAGACAGGTAGCCGGTGCCCGCCAAGCGGCCATGGTTGAGCAAGGTTTGCATTGAGCGCAGCACGCTGTTTGGGCGGTTGTTGTCGATCATCACCCGATCAACAAAGTCGCCACCGGGCAGGTACAGATTTTCCGCAGGGATGGTGGTGCAGCGGTGTTGCAAAAGGTCTTCCGCTTCCTTACCTAACAATTGTGCAATATCTGTCATGATTCACTCCCGTTAAAGCTTCCTATACACCGGTAAGTCTGGGTATTTGGCCACCGGCGTAGTCAAAAGCGGTGATTGAAGCTATGCAAAAGATACTAATCAAAACCTGATGGTGCGAAGAGACAATAGGTGCGATTGAGAATAAATGCCATTTAAACGAGACAACATTCAGTAATCAGATCTGGGAGTAGGGGCGCCGCATACTGCGCCCGCTTGGCTGTACGTGGCACTTGTTTAGATAATCAGTGGGTTTACTCGGCTTCAAACCAGTCGGTGTTTTGCAGGGCAATCGGGGTAATCGAATAGATCATTTCCTGCAAATGTTCATGAATAGCCCGCTCCGCCGCATCCGGATCCTGGGCTTTCAGTGCCTCAAAAATACGGTAATGCTGGTGGATCAGATTCTCCGGCGGTGACACTTCGCTCAGGCTGAGGAAGCGCACCCGATCCATCGTCGCTTTGATGGTCTCGATGGTTTCCCACGCCAGGGCGCAGTTGGCCATTTGCGTCAGCAGATGGTGGAATTCATCGTCCAGCGCTAAAAACTCGCGGATCTGATTATTCTGTGCCGCCAGTTCCTGGCGATGCAGGTTATGCTCCAGCGTCATCAGTTGCTCGGGGGTGATGCTGGTGGCAACGCGCCGCACGATGGCACATTCCACCGCCTGACGGATAAAGCGCCCGTCGGCCACTCGTTTGGCGGAAATTTTCATCACGAAGGTTCCGCGCTGCGGCAAGATCTGCACCAGCCCGGCTTCAGCCAGTTTGATAAAGGCTTCGCGCACCGGTTGGCGTGAGACGCTGAAACGGGTGGAGATCTCTTTCTCGGAAAGCAACGTGCCCGGTGGGATGGTGCAATCGACAATATCTTTGCGCAGGAAACGATAGATCTGCTGATTGACCGGGACATTATTCGTGAGGACGTACGATTCTGACATGGCGACAATCAATATATGAGGGTAATAATGAATGTCACCATACTAGCAGATTAACCCGTGAAAGAGGGCGGATAAATCCACCCGCATTCTGTGCTTTTCTATTAACGCGCCAGCACCCTTGCCACCGTCGCTTTAGCTCCCCGCGCCAACAGTGCCAGATAAGCATTGGTCACGGCATTGGCGAAGCGTTGGTTATCCGGCAAGTCGCGTCCGAACACCGAGGTCATTTGCAGTAACGCCATCACACGAGGCTCACCTTCAGCACTGTTGGCGACGCGCCGGGCAATTTCCCTACGCAATGGATCGCTGATGTCTATCGGTTGACCCTGTTCGTCCTTACCGCCGACGTAACGCATCCAGCCCGCCACACCCAGCGCCAGACAGTCAAAATCACTGCCGTTGGCCAGATGCCAGCGCACCGAATCCAGCATGCGCTGCGGCAGCTTTTGCGTGCCGTCCATGGCGATCTGCCAGGTGCGGTGCTTCAACGCCGTATTGCGATAGCGTGCCAGCAGGGAATCGGCGTATTTCTCCAGATCGGTTCCCGGCGTGTTCAGCGTGGGAGCCTGCTCAGCCAGCATCAGATGGCGGGCGGCATTGACGTAGTGCGCATCTTGCATACAGTCGCTGATATGGTGGTAACCGGCCAAATAACCCAGATAGGCAAGGAACGAGTGGCTACCGTTCAGCATACGCAGCTTCATCTCTTCGAACGGCAAGACATCGCTGACTAGTTCGGCACCGGCTTGTTCCCATGCCGGGCGGCCCGCGACAAAATTGTCCTCAATCACCCATTGGCGGAACGGCTCGCAGGCTACGGCTGCCGGATCCTGCACGCCGGTTTGCTGTGCGACCTGGGCCAGGGTGTCTGGCGTCACGGCTGGCACGATGCGATCGACCATGGTGGAAGGGAAGGTGACGTAGGTTTCGATCCACGTTGCCAACGCCGGATCGAGCGCTTTGGCATAGGCGGTGATCACGTTACGGGTTACATGGCCGTTTTCCGGCATATTGTCGCAAGACATTACGCTGAATGCAGGTTGCCCGGCCGCTTTACGCTGAGCTAAGGCTGCGACGATGACCCCAACGGCGCTCTGCGGATGATGCGGATTTGCCAGATCCCGCATAATCAACGGATGATCCAGCTGCAACTGGCCGGTGGCGGGGGAATGACAGTAGCCTTTTTCGGTGATGGTCATGGACACAATCGCCACTTCGGGCTGGGCCAGGGCCTGGAATACGGCGTCCAGCCCGTCAACTTGCGCATGCAGCGCCTGTTTTACTACGCCCACCACTCTGCATTGCCAGGCATCGGCTGACATCTCTGCCACGCTGTAGAGCATATCTTGCTGTTTGAGATCGGCGATTTGCTGTTCGCCACCGATCAGGTTGATTTCGCAATATCCCCAGTCGCTGCCGTGCTCCTGTGCCAGGATATCGGCGTATAGCGCCTGGTGGGCGCGATGAAAGGCACCAAAGCCCAGATGAACCAGGCGTGGAACCAGTTTGCTACGATCGTACTGCGGAACAATGGCGTTGGCGGCTAACAGCTTGGTATCCATGTTAAAACTCACTGTGTGATGGTTTGACAGCCGCAGAACCCTCTCTGCGGCAGAAAATTGAAGGGGATTAATGACTGCTGACGCGTTGGGCTATCGGGAGCGCTGGGCTTTCCGCGGCATCTTCCGCCAGGCTCAGGTCGCGATCTCTGACCTCTGGCATCAATATTGCTGCCAGCAAGCCGATAACGGAGTACAGGATCATCATGACGGCGATTGGCCACCAGGAGTCGGTCATATTGCAGAAGATACCGGCTAATACCGGGCCGAAGCCGACCGCCACCAAACCACCAGCCTCTTTGGAGATCGCCATGCGGGTAAAGCGGTTACGTGAACCAAACATTTCCGCCATGGTGATGTTTTCCAGCGCAAACAGGCCCAGCACTGCGACGTTATGGATAATAATGATCGAGGCCATAATCACGTTCACCTCATTGGTCTTGTCCACAATCATCGAAATCATTGGGTAAGCCAGAATGATGGCGGAGATATTGACCAGGATATAAGGCACCCGGCGGCCGATCTTGTCGGAGAGCCAGCCAAGGAACGGGATGGTAATAAAGCCAATAGCGGAGCTGATCATCAAGGCGTCGGTTGGGATGGCCTTCTCAAACAGCAGGGTTTGCACCAGATAACCGGCCAGGAAGGTCTGGATCAGACCGGAGTTGCCTGCCTGACCGAAACGCAACCCGGTAGCCAGCCAGAAGGATTTGCTGCTGAACATCGCCGACAGCGAATGGGTATTGTCAGCCACGGCGTGAGCCGGTGTTGCGGTGGTGCTGTCGTCGTTAACCTTTTCAAACACCGGGCTTTCTTTCAGGTTCATACGCAGCCAGATGGCGAACAGCATGACGACCACGCTGGCTAGGAAAGGTACGCGCCAGCCCCAGGCCAGCAGCTCTTCTTTAGACAGGAAGAAGAACATGACGGCCCAGATTGCAGTTGCCGACAGCGTGCCGCAGTTGGTGCCCATGGCAACCAGGGAAGAGATAATCCCGCGTTTACCCTTAGGTGCATATTCCGCCAGCATGGTTCCGGCTCCGGATATTTCCGCACCGGCACCCAGCCCTTGAATAATACGCAGTAACACCAACAACAGAGGGGCGAAAATACCGATTTGCGCATAGGTTGGCAGCACGCCGATTAAGGTGGTGCAGATCCCCATCATGGTAATGGTAATAAACAGCACCCTTTTACGGCCGATGGTATCCCCCATGCGTCCAAAGAAGAAGGCACCCGCAATACGGGCGATATAACCCGCGCCGTAGGTTCCCATCGCCAAGATTAACGCCATGGCGGCAGACTGTTCCGGGAAAAATATTTCATGGAAGACTAATGCTGCACCTAGCGAATAAAGCTGAAAATCCATAAATTCCAGTGCGGTACCAAGCCAGCCGGAAACGGCCGCCTTGATCAGATCCGAGGTACTTCTTTCCGGCTGAGTGTTGTCAATTTTTGCGTTCATCATTGTTCTGTTCTCTGCAAATTGTTGTTGTAAGGACGGCAAAGATTAGGGTCAGAAGCCCCTGTTTCTCTCCAGCTACAGCAGGCCGTAGCTGGAAAGTGGTCAGGTCAGAATTTCAGTAAAACCTTACAGCACTGCTTTTGGTCTTTTTCGAAGATCTCCATCGCTTCAAGCACTTGCGTAAACGTAAACTGATGGGTGATCAACTTCTCTGGTTGGATCTGGCGTTGCGTCATCCAGGCAATCACCTGCGGGAAGCGGTTGCTGTTGAGGCGTGAGCTGTAAATCGAGATCTCTTTGCTGGTAATGGCTTGCTGGCTGATCACGCAGGGCTCGGCAGAGAAGCCCATGATGCCAATGCGTGCGGCGGGAGAGGCCAAGCCGATTGTCTCCGGCAGAATGGCCGGGTGGCAGGCTGCATCAATGATCAGCGTCGGCCGGATGCCGAGTTTTTGTAATTCGCTGGCCAAATCAAGCTGGCTGTTGTTGATCACCACATCTGCACCGTTGGTGGTGGCCATCGCCAGGCGCTCATCGATACGGTCAGCCACCACAATCTGTTTAACGCCGTAAACGCCGCGCAGCGCCTGAATAGAGGTGAGGCCCATCGGCCCGGCACCATACACCAACGCCACATCTAACGGGCCAGGTTGCAGTTGGCTACAGATGTTGGCGGCAATGGTGAAGGGTTCGACCATCGTGGCTTCGTTGTCTGGAATGCAGTCCGGAACTAGATGGGCATTTTTGGCCGGTAGCGTCACATATTCGCTGAATCCGCCGTCACGGTGCACGCCAATGACCTGCAGTTCGGTGCAGACGTTTGGCCTGCCCACCGAGCAGGGATAGCAATGGCCGCAACTGACAACCGGATCGCCCACCACGCGTTCGCCGATACGTGACGGATCGACACCTTCGCCGATAGTGTCGATATGGCCAAAGAACTCATGACCGATCACGCGCGGATATTTGGCGAACGGGTTATGGCCGCGATAGATATGCACGTCGGAACCGCAGATCCCGGCGCTAGCCACACGGATCCTGACTTCACCTTGCTGCGGCGATGGCAACGGACGTTCTTCAATCACTAATTGCCCTGGCTGTTGAACAGTAATGCTTTTCATAGAAATTCCTCGGTTTACCAGTTCCACAGGGTGCCGTCTTCCAGGCGCGCTACCGGCAGATAGGCAGGATCGTAGGGATATTTGGCAGCCAGTTTTTCGTCAAACTCGATGCCCAACCCTGGTTTTTCGCCCGGATGCATGTAGCCGTTGTCGAACGTCCAGTTATGTGGGAACACTTCCAGCATCTGTTCGGAGTAGCCCATATATTCCTGCACGCCGAAGTTCGGTACCCACAGGTCAAAGTGCAACGCCGCCGCCATGCAGATTGGCGAAAGATCGGAAGGGCCGTGTGAGCCGGTACGCACCTGATACAGCGAAGCAAAATCGGCGATACGGCGCATGCCGGTGATGCCTCCGGCGTGGGTGATGGTGGTACGGATGTAATCGATCAGCTGCTCTTCAATCAGCTGTTTGCAGTCCCAGATGCTGTTGAACACCTCACCGACCGCAATCGGGGTCACGGTATGTTGGCGGATCAGGCGGAAGCACTCCTGATTTTCGGCCGGGGTAGGATCTTCCATCCAAAACAGGCGGTATTGCTCAACGCTTTTGCCAAAGCGGGCCGCTTCGATTGGCGTCAGGCGGTGATGCATGTCGTGCAGCAGATGTTCGTCAAAACCGAATTTGTCACGTACGGCTTCAAACAGTTTAGGGGTGAAATCGAGGTATTTCTCGGTTGACCATAGCTGCTCTTCCGGCCAGTTACCTTTGGTCGCAGGCTCATACGCCAGGCCTTTGCCCTTAGCCATGCCGTAGGTGGTTTTCATTCCTGGTACGCCGCATTGGGCACGGATTGCCTTGAAGCCCAACTCCTTGTGCTTGGCATAATCGTCCAGCACTTCGTCAATCGAGTGGCCGGTGGTGTGGCAATACACCATGACGCCGGTACGTGAAGCACCACCCAACAACTGGTACAGCGGCATATTGGCCGCTTTGGCTTTGATATCCCACAATGCCGTATCCACCGCAGAGATTGCCGACATAGTCACCGGGCCACGGCGCCAGTAAGCACCTTTGTAGAAGTACTGCCAGATATCTTCAATCCGATGAGCATCGCGGCCGATCAACTGCGGGCAGACGTGATCTTCCAGATAAGACGCGACTGGCAGTTCACGGCCGTTCAGGGTTGCATCGCCGATACCGGTTAGTCCACAGTCGGTAGTGATCTTCAGGGTGACGAAATTTCTCCCCGGGCAGGTGACAAACACCTCGGCTTTAACAATTTTCATGACTTCCACATCCTGTTGTTGCTGATAACGTATGGGCGGAAATTAACCTTGAACTAACTACCATACAAGTATGATTTGTGAGAATTGCCGCTGAAGATCACATTTATTGGTGGATCGCAGACATGGGCTGGCGGTTTTATCTGGAGGTAAAAGGAGGGATGTTGGTTAGCAGGCGTGTTCAGGAGCGGGAGTTAATTTGTAGCACGTACTATTCCCTCTCCTGCGGGAGAGGGTGAGGGGAGTTACGCCGGGTTAAAGCTTGCTCGATCTGAACACGTGGCTTATTTGTTTATTCCAGCAGATCGCAATTTGGCGGTAAGCGGCACTCGATAGCATTAGGCAGCACCTCAATGCGGAAATCACGACCTTTCAGCGGTTCGCCATCAAGGTTAAAGGTGATTTCATGCGGCGCGGTGATTTCCAACCATGGCAATGAGGCATCGACTACGTTGCTGTTTTCCTCACCGCTAAACAAGATATTGACCAGTGTAGGCAGCAACTCTTCGGCAGTGAGCAGGCGCACCTGCAATAAACCATCGTTAATCAGCGCGCCAGGACAAAGTTTCTGCCCACCCCCGGCCTGCCTACCGTTGCCGATACCAATCACCAGCGCTTCTCCGGTCCAATGGAAATCTGGCCCGCGGATCTCGCAACTGTCGGCTTTCAGCGCATCCAGGCGCAGCAACCCATGGATGAAATAAGAAACGCCCCCCAGCGCCGCCTTCAGTTTTTCCGGGGTTTCGGTGGTGATGCGGGTGCCAAAGCCGCCGGTCGCCATATTGATGAAATAGCGTTCGTCATTGACCTTGGCCAGATCGATCGGTACCGCTCGACCCTTGGTGGCTAACTGCAAGGCCAAATCTGGCTGTAGAGGAATAGAGCAGGCGGTAGCAAAGTCGTTGGCGGTGCCCAGCGGCAGTATGCCGAGTATTGGCCGAAACTCTGCGGTAAGTTGTGCCAATGCGGCAGCGACTTCGTTGATGGTACCGTCGCCACCACCGGCGATCACGGTTTCAACCCTCAGTTGGCTAGCCTCTTTGACGTAACGAGCGGCATCCCCCAGTTCCCAGGTGACGCGGACATGCAGGGTCTGGCCCTCATTACGCAGTAGGTTCACCGCTGCGCGAACTTCCTCGTTGCCGGAGCTTTTACCATTGATGATAAGCAGTGCTGGTGCATATTGGTGCATTCCTGATCCTTGTGGCGAAAAACGAATCGGCTGTCAAAGGGTGGCCAGATGGGTTTCCATGTAGCTAAACCCCTAACCCAAGTCGTTAACGATAAACCACAAGCCAGTGGCGGGCCATAAGAATATTCAGGTAATGCCGAGTTTGGCTGCTACAGGGTATTTATATACTCAATGTCCAATGGGGGTAATACCTTTCTCTCATGCGAGTTAAGCGTTGGTATTAACGACCTTATTAATCGCTATAGAATAATTTATATATTGCAGGGAAAATGATAAGCCGCTTGGCGTAATGCAAGAAATATCCTAAAAATGCCAATGAAATTTTCAGCTGATTGAAATTAAAGGGGATAAAAAAGAAAAGGCCAACCCAAGGGAGATTGGGCTGGCTAAGGAGGTGGTTCCTAGTATTGCTATGCAAATATTTTCGTTATTAGTTTTAAGCAGCCTGATAATAACCAAGCCGTGCGCTAATTGATGTGATCTGATTCTAATATTTGCCAAAAATTGCCACCCGGATGGGTGGCGATAAACATCTTAACCGTTCTGGCTATCGTTCTGCGGCAAATTGCGGATCAACAACGCATAATTGAGGTCGATATCCTCGGGGATCGGCAAATAAACGATATGGCCGTTACCCGGAGCGACATCGATCGTCTCGCCCTTCTTGTCTTGCAGGCTTTCCAGGATAAACAACACGTTACCCCCTGGCGTCATCATCTCTACGCTGTCACCAACCAGGAATTTATTTTTTACATCCACTTCTGCCCAGCCGTTCCGGCGCACCCCGGTAAATTCTCCAACAAACTGCTGCAGTTCGGAAATGGAGGAACCGTAATCATAGTTCTGATGGGCATCGTGCGTATGGCGGCGCAGGAAACCTTCGGTATAGCCACGATGAGCCAGGCCTTCCAGCGTGGTAAGCAGGCTAGGATCGAAGGGTTTACCGGCAACGGCGTCGTCAATGGCACGGCGATAAACCTGCGCGGTGCGGGCGCAGTAATAAAACGACTTGGTACGGCCTTCAATCTTCAGTGAATGTACGCCCAACTGGGTGAGCCGCTCTACGTGCTGGATGGCTCGCAGATCTTTTGAGTTCATGATGTAGGTGCCATGCTCGTCCTCAAACGCGCTCATGTACTCGCCGGGTTTCTGCGCTTCGGAAAGCATAAAGACTTTATCGGTTGGCGCGCCAATACCCAGCGTCGGCTCAATGTTTTGCACCGCGATAGGCTCATGCAGATGCACGATGCTGCCGGTATCGTCTTCCTTGCCTTCTTCTGCCTTGTACTGCCAGCGGCAGGCATTGGTGCAGGTGCCTTGGTTGGGATCGCGTTTGTTGATGTAACCGGAAAGCAGGCAGCGGCCGGAATAGGCCATGCACAGTGCGCCATGTACGAAGATCTCCAGCTCCATCTCTGGCACCTGGCTACGGATTTCCGCCACTTCATCCAGCGACAGCTCGCGGGAAAGGATCACTCGCGTCAAGCCCATCTGCTGCCAGAACTTCACCGTTGCCCAGTTGACCGCGTTAGCCTGCACCGAGAGGTGAATGTCCATCTGCGGGAAGGCTTCGCGCACCATCATGATCAAACCGGGGTCGGACATGATCAGTGCATCCGGGCCCATGTCGATCACCGGTTTCAGGTCACGCAGGAAGGTTTTCAGTTTGGCGTTGTGTGGCGCGATGTTAACCACCACATAGAATCTTTTGCCTAGCGCATGGGCTTCGTTAATCCCAAGCTGCAGATTCTCGTGGTTAAATTCGTTATTACGTACGCGCAGGCTGTAACGCGGTTGGCCAGCGTAAACCGCATCGGCCCCATAGGCAAAGGCGTAACGCATGTTTTTCAGCGTTCCCGCCGGGGAGAGGAGTTCTGGTGTAAACATAGTGATTCTCGGTCTGATTTCAGGTCAGCACCGCGCCACCCAATGGCGCAGTGAAAGCGGGGGATTGTAGCGGCAGCCCGCCAAGAAATCAGCAATTAACCGGAAATTCTCAAGGGAGATTGATCTCCATCATCAGAAAAACCGCGCGGTAGCGGATACCGCGCGCAGGCCGGAAGAAATTTATGCGCTTAAATCGCGCACGTCGGTCGTAGGGCCATTTTTGATTACCGACTGAATACCACTTTTTGCTGCGCTATCCGAGCTGTACATCTGGCTGGTGCCAATCACCTGATGGTTTTTGGCTTTCAGCACGAAATAGGGTTTGTTGTTGCTGCTGATTTTCACTTCAAACTGCGCTTCATGAGGCGAATTGGTTTGCACGGACGCAATCCCGTTTTCCGCCGAGGCTTTGCTGGCATACATCTCGCTGGAGAGAATGATCTCGCCATTGCTGGCTTTCAGGTTGAAGTGATACTGCCCGTTGCTCGATTTTGTCAGCTCATAATGTCCGCTTGCCATGGTCCTGCTCCTGATTAGTGCCAATAAGTGAGATAAGTGTAGCTAATGTCTGAGCAAGCGTTTTTTTAACGGTGAAGTAATGCGTAACAGTGCACAGAAATGGGAGGCTTTTTGTGCTTTAGGTTTGAACGGAAAGGATTGCATGGTTAAAATTCGTCCTGGTAAAACGAATAAAATCAGGTGAGCTAGGGCGCTGTGTTTAATACCGCTAGAACAAATGTTTGAGACAGGTAGGAGTCATTGCACGTTAGCCGACCGTTGAGCGTAGGGATACCCGATAAGAGCCTCCATGGACGGGTTCACGGCGTGTCGGCGTTCTGTATAACTCCCATCTGTAGTACGATTAGCCGCAGCCATTTGGTCTTTGTATCAAAGATTTAATGGGCATAAGTTTTGGCCGACATGGGTCTCATGGAGGTGTGCATGGAAAGGAACGCCAAGCTTTTTAGAACGGGCAGAAATCAGGCGGTGAGATTGCCTATGGAGTTCGAGTTTGATACGAGACAGGCAATGTCATTTTGTCGAAACAGCCATTTGAGACTGACTCTTGGCAGCCGTTGCCGGCAATGTTGCAAAATGTGGTAGTACCGGGAAATCTCTTGGCAGCTGAAGATCGCCTTCAAGGTGTTATCGAGCGGGATCCCTTTAACAACAGATTTTAAGTCGTGGTGCAACCATGTTCGCTTCGAGCCAATCCAATTATTAACCCAACGGGCGCAGCATTGCAGCGCCCCTACACGGCCGCGGAGCTTGAGGTGGAAGACCGGACGCAGTAAGCGTCACAGCCCATTGACCAGCCGACACTGTTCGGCTTCCCAGCGGTAGCCCACCCCGTAGACCGAGCGGATAAACGCCTTGTCACCGTCGATCAGCTCCAGCTTGCGGCGCAGGTTCTTGATATGGCTATCGATGGTGCGGTCGGTCACCACCCGGTAATCGTCATACAGATTGTTCAGCAGTTGTTCGCGTGAAAACACGTTGCCCGGCTGGCAGGCCAGTGTTTTCAGCAGGCGGAATTCCGCTGGTGTCAGATCCAGGATATGGCCCTGATAGCTGGCTTGAAAGCGCGGCTCATCAATGTGCAACAGTGAGTCATCGTCACTATGTTCCTGTGGACGATAGCAACGACGCAAGATGGTTTTCACCCTGGCAATCACTTCGCGGGGGCTGTAAGGCTTGCAGATGTAGTCATCCGCGCCGATCTCCAGCCCTAACAGGCGGTCGATCTCTTCGATTTTGGCGGTCACCATGATGACGGGGATGTCGGTAAAGCGCCGTAGCTCACGGCAAACGGTTAAGCCATCGCAGCCTGGCAGCATCAAATCCAGCAAAATAAGCGCCGGTGGCTGTTCATGCACCGCCGGGGTCACCTCGCTGCCGTTGCTCAGCCAGCGGGTGGCATAGCCAGCAGCCTGCAGATAATCTACCAACAGCTGGCCCAGCTTGGGTTCATCTTCCACAATCATGATCTGTAGTGACTGATTTTGGTTTTCCATCAAACAACCTTATTATTCACCAGAGATGGGGAAATCTACTGTAATGCGCACGCCGCCTAAAGGCGAGTGTTGTGCACGGATCTCGCCGCCGTGTGCCTCCACAATGTTCTGACAGATGGAGAGCCCTAGCCCCGAACCGCCGCTGGCGCGGTTACGCGATCCTTCAGTGCGATAAAAGCGTTCGAAGATGAGAGCCAACTGCTCGTCGTTCACTCCTGGGGCGCTGTCCTGCCAGTAAATCCGCACCGTTCCCGGCAGGCGTTCGATACCAATCTCCAACCGGCCACCGGCATCGGTATAGCGTTGGCTGTTTTCCAACAGGTTGTTGAATAACTGGAGAAGGCGGTCCGGATCGCCAAACAGTGGCATCTGTTCCGGCAGGTAGGTGACGATTTCCAACTGCTTGGCATGAAAACGCTCACGGAAGGCCGCCACTGCGATCTGCACCAGATGCACGCAATCTACCGGCAATTTACGGTAGGCGAGGGCACCAAGATCGGAGAGTGACAGTTGGTGCAGGTCGTCCACCAATTTGGTGAGGGTTGAGACCTCCGCCTGTAGCGAACTGAGTGAAGCCGGTGTGGGTTGGCGAACGCCGTCTTGCAGTGCCTCCAACTCGCCACGCAGTACCGCCAGTGGGGTACGCAGCTCGTGGGAAACATCCGCCATTAACGCCCGCCGCATCTGTTCGTTCTTTTCCAGCGAGGTGGCAAGCTGGTTGAAATCCTGCGCCAGCCGGCCCAGCTCATCTTGGCTGCTGACCGCTACCCGAGCGCTGAAATCACCCGCCGCCAGCCGATGGGTACCACCGACCAGGCGTTTGACCGGTGCCAGCAGGCCGCGCGACATCAGCCAAGTCACTGCCGCCGCCAACAAGGTGGATAACCCAACGATCATCCAACTGGTGCGCCGCTGCTGGCGATCGAAGTTGATGTCCGCATTGCGCGTCAGCTTTTCCGGTGGGGTAGCCACCACCCAACCAACGATCTGATTGTTGTAGTGGATCGGGTGGCGGGTGCTTTCTTTAGGGATCGGGCCGGAATGACCCACCAACCGGTTATACTGGCTGTCCACCACCCAGAATTGGGTGCGCCAGCCCTTGGGGGGCAGATTGTGGCTGCCGTCGCTGTTCTGCTCAAACGAACGCATGATCTGATACACCACCTGATCGTTGTTACGCAGAAATTCCCAGTTGCCGTGGCGGCGATACTGATCTTCCAACGCGTCGCCGAGCATGCTGATGCGTTGCTCATTGCTGTGCTTGATGTAATCGATAAAACCCCGTTCAAAGCTGACGCGTACGCCCCAGTGCATGGTGATCAACACCAACATGCAGGTGGCGAAGATCGCCATAAACAGCTTGCCGGTTATGCCAATTCTCATTGTGTCCTCGTGGAGCCGGTGCCCGGCTCTTTGGTCAACGTGCGGTTGGGTGCGATGTCGGTCGGTACGTGGGCGAAAGCCAGCGTCGGCAGGGCAATAATCAGTGCCATGCAGCCATAGCAGTAGATAAAGGCGTTGTGGATAGCCGGGCTATCGGCCACCACCTGATGATGCGCGAAGCTGCCAATCAGGATCCCGGCAATGCTGACGCCCAGGCTCATGGATAGCTGCATCACCATCGATAGCAAGCTGTTGCCGCTGCTGGTCAGCCGATCGGGCAGATCTTTCAGCGTCAGGGTATTCATGGCGGAAAAACGCAGGGAGTTAACCATGCCTTGAAAGAACAGGACCACCGGCAGCAGATAAACCCAGCCCAGCATCGCCACCAGCGGAAAACTCAGGGTGACCAGCGCCAGCATCAGCGTGGCGGCCACCAGCACATGACGATAACCGAAGCGGTTAACCACCTGTACCACGATGCGCTTCATGCCCATGCTGCCGATGATCATCGGGATCATCATCAACCCGGCGTGGAACGGGGAAAAGCCCATGCCCACCTGGAGAAATAATGGGGTCATAAAGGGCAACATACCGCTGCCGATCCGTCCCAACAGGCTGCCGGTCAGGCCGACGCGATAGGTTTCGGTCTTGAATAATCGCAGTGAGAACAGCGCCCGGCTGTTACTACGTGCGTGCAACCAGTAGCCAGCCAGCGAAGCGCAACCCATTGCCACCAGCCCGGCGATGGTAGCAGAGGAAAGCCCCATGCCTTTGTGCCCGTCGAGCGCCAGCGTCAGCGTCGCCATGCCGATCGCCAACATGATAAAGCCACTGATATCGAAACGCCGGGTCTGCATGGTGTAATTGGGCATCAGCAGCGCGGTGGCAATTGCCCCGGCGATACCCACGGGAATGTTGATCAGGAAGATCCAGTGCCAACTGGCGTATTGCACCAGGAAGCCTCCCAATGCTGGCCCCATCAGCGGACCGATCTGGCCGGGCAGGGTGACGAAGGTCATTGCCGCCATATACTGTTCACGCGGGACGATTTTCATCACCGTCAGCCTGCCGACCGGCACCATCATCGCGCCGCCGATGCCCTGTATCACGCGGGAGGCCACCAGCTCATTCAGGGTTTCCGAACGGGCGCACAGGATCGACCCGAGCGTGAACAGCACGATGGCGCTGAAGAACACCCGTTTGACGCCTACCCGATCCGCCAGCCAGCCGCTGGCGGGCAGCATCACCGCGACCGTCAGCACATAGGAGACAATCACCGACTGCATGCGCAGCGGGTTTTCCCCCAGACTGGCCGCCATGGAGGGCAACGCGGTATTGACGATGGTGGTATCCAGCGTCTGCATAAAGAAGCCGAAAGCCACGATCCACAGCTGCCATCGCACCGAGGTTGACCCTGGCGGGGCGCTGGGTTTGATGCTCATCTCATAAGCCCTTTATCTCCCGCGTTGCTGCCGATCAGTGAGGCAGCGGCGTCAGTTTTTTACCGCGACGGAACTTCATCTGCAAACGGTCAAAGTACAGGTAGATCACTGGCGTGGTATACAGCGTCAACAATTGGCTCATCAGCAGCCCCCCGGCAATGGTGATCCCCAGCGGCTGCCTCAGCTCAGCTCCGTCGCCGCTGGTCAGAACCAGTGGCAAGGCGCCAAACAGGGCCGCCAACGTCGTCATCATGATGGGGCGAAAACGCAGTAAGCAGGCCTGGAAGATCGCCTCACGAGCGCTGATCCCGCCGTTGCGTTGCGCATCCAGGGCAAAGTCGACCATCATGATGGCATTCTTTTTAACGATACCAATCAACAGCATAATACCGATTAGCGCAATCAGGCTAAACGGTGCGTCAAACAGTTCCAGAGCCAATAGCGCCCCGACCCCGGCAGAAGGCAGCGTAGAAAGAATGGTTAGTGGATGGATGTAGCTCTCATACAAAATACCCAGCACGATATACACCGTGGCGATGGCCGCCGCGATCAGGAACAGCTGTGATTTAAGCGTTTCCTGGAACACCTGTGCGGTACCGGCAAAAGAACCTCGCACGGTGGAGGGAACTCCCAACTGTGTCATGGTACGTTCGATGGCTGCTGTCGCCTCGGACAAACTGCCACCGTCCGGCAGGTTGAATGAGATGGTGGAGGCTGCCGACAGCCCCTGATGGTTCACCGCCAGCGGGGCGTTGGCTGGCCGCCAATGGGCAAAGTAAGACAGCGGGATCGGCTGGCCGCTGCTGTTGATCACAAACATTTTGTCCAGCGAGCTCACGTCCTGGGTATAGGGCGGAGCCACCTCCATCACCACTTTGTATTGGTTCAGCGGCTGATAGATGGTGGAAATCTGGCGCTGTCCGAAGGCGTTGTTGAGGAGGTTGTTGGCGTCGTTGACTGAAATGCCCAGCCGCGACATGGTTTCGCGATCGTAGGTCAGATCCATTTCCGAGCCTTTGTCCTGCTGATCGGAGTTGACGTCCGCCAGTTCCGGCAAGGTTGCCAGCGCGGTGCGGATCTTTGGCTCCCACTCACGCAGTGCGCCAAGATCGTCAGCCAACAGCGTGTATTGATAGCTGGCGTTGGCCTGCCGCCCGCCGACGCGGATATCCTGCACTGCCATCAAGAACAGGCTAGCCCCCGGTTCTTTCGCCAGTTTGGCACGCAGGCGAGCGATCACCTTTTGGGCATCATCGGTGCGTTCCGACAGCGGCTTGAGGGAGATAAACATCGAGCCGCTGTTGGCGCGCGAGCCGCCGGTGAAACCGGTGACGTTATCCACATCCTTGTCTTCCCGCACGATCTTCATAAATTCTTGCAGTTTAACGCGCATCGCCTGAAATGAAATGCTCTGGTCGGCCTGGATAAAGCCCATCAGGCGGCCGGTATCCTGCTCGGGGAAGAAGGTTTTTGGAATACTGATGTACAGCCAGACGTTGAGGGCAATCGTGGCCAGGAACACTGCCATGACCCAGCGGGAATGGCCCAATACCCAGTTGAGCGAGCGGCCATAGCCCTGCTGTAAACCCAGCAACATGCGGCCAAAACCCCGAATACGCCGCTGTTCGCGCGGTGGTTGGTAGCGCAGCAGATAGGCACACATCATCGGCGTCAGCGTCAGTGAAATCAGTAATGAAAGCCCGATCGATACCGAAAGCGTCACGGCAAATTCACGGAACAGCCTGCCTGGCAAACCAGCCATAAACAGCAAGGGAATAAACACCGCCACCAGCGATACGCTCATGGAAAGCACGGTGAAGCCGACTTCACGCACCCCTTGCAGGGCGGCTTTGATCGGTTTCATTCCGGCCTCGACGTGGCGTGAAATGTTTTCCAGCACCACGATGGCGTCATCCACCACAAAACCGGTGGCGATGGTGAGCGCCATCAGCGAAAGATTATTCAGGCTGAAGCCGCACAGGTACATGGCGGCGAAGGAACCGATCAGGGAAACTGGTACGGCCACTGCAGGGATCAGCGTGGCGCGGCCAGAGCGCAGGAAGATGAATACCACCAGGATCACCAGCCCGATGGCGATCACCAGTGATTGCTCTACTTCGGCCAGCGAGGCTCGGATCGTCGGTGAGCGATCCTGGGCAATACTCAGTTCGATCGAAGCGGGGATGTTCTCCCGCAACGCGGGCAACTCGGCGCGGATACGATCCACGGTTTGAATGATATTGGCACCGGGAGCACGGCTAATGGTGAGAATGATGGCCGGTTTGGCGTTGGTCATCCCGGCGTTGCGTACGTCCTGGACCGAATCGATGACGTTGGCCACGTCGCTCAGCCGTACCGCCGCGCCGTTGTTATAGTGAATAACCAACGGTTGGTAGGCCGCCGCGGTTTTTAATTCGTCGTTGGCCTGGACCTGCCAGCGCTGCTGTGGGTCATCCACCGCGCCTTGCGGGCGGCGCACGTTGGCGTTGGCGATGGTTTGCCTTACCGCATCCAGTGAAATCCCCTGGTTGAATAAGGCGCCGGGATTAAGCTCCACGCGTACCGCAGGTAAGGAACTGCCGCCGACCGAGACATCGCCTACGCCTTCCGTCTGGGCAATTTTTTGCGCCAACTGCGTGGAAGCGAAGTCATACAGCTGCCCTTGGTTGTAGGTATCCGAAGTCAGCGTCAGGATCATGATTGGCGCGTCGGACGGGTTGATCTTGCGATAGGTGGGGCGGCTTGGCATCCCGGTAGGCAACAGGCTTTGGGCGGCGTTAATCGCGGCCTGTACGTCACGCGCAGCCCCGTTGATATCGCGATCGAGATCGAACTGCAGGATCACCCTGGTGCTGCCAAGTGAACTCGTCGAGGTCATTTCATTCACCCCGGCGATCCGGCCCAGGGCCCGTTCCAGCGGTGTGGCCACCGAGGAGGCCATGGTTTCAGGATCGGCGCCAGGCAACGAAGCACTGACCAGAATGACGGGGAAATCCACCTGCGGCAGCGGCGAAACAGGCAGCAGCCGAAAGCCAATCGCCCCGGCGAGGGTGATCGCCAGCGTCAACAGCGTTGTGGCAACCGGCCGGTAGATAAACAGGGCAAAGAATTTCACGGCAGCTCCTGCGGTTCTGGCTGGCGGTGGGTATTGCGCGCCAATTTATCAAACAGCAGGTAAATCACCGGCGTGGTGAACAGCGTCAGGATCTGGCTCATCACCAGGCCACCGACCATACAGACGCCTAGAGGGCGGCGCAGTTCGGCCCCGACGCCGGTGCTCAGCATCAGCGGCAATGCTCCCAGCAGCGCGGCCAGCGTGGTCATCAGGATCGGGCGAAAACGCAGCAGGCAGGCCTGATAGATGGCGTCGTACGGCGTCATCCCTTGCTCACGCTCGGCAGCCAATGCAAAGTCGATCATCATGATGGCGTTCTTTTTCACGATGCCGATCAGCAAGATGATGCCGATAATGGCGATCACATCCAGCTCATGGCCGGAGATCATCAGCGCCAGCAGTGCCCCGACACCGGCTGTGGGCAGGGTAGAAAGAATGGTCACCGGGTGGATAAAGCTCTCATACAGCACGCCCAGCACGATATACATCGCGACCACCGCCGCCAGGATCAGCCACAGCGTGCTGCCAAGCGCAGCCTGGAACGCCAGGGTGGCTCCCTGGAACTGTGTGGTGATGTCTTTGGGCATATTGAGGTCTTTCTCAGCCTGAGTGATCGCCTCTACCGCTTCCCCGAGAGAGTAATTACCGGCCACGTTAAACGACACGGTGGCCGACGGGAACTGATCGAGATGGTTGATCGACAGCGGGCCGAAACGCTCTTCTATCTTGGCGATGGTGCTCAATGGCACGATGGTACCGTTGCTGCTGGTCAGGCGGATATCGTTCAACGCAGAAAGCCCTGGTGTGCTGGAGACATCATGCTCCAGCACCACCCGATATTGGTTGGCTTGGGTGTAAATGGTCGAGATCAGGCGCTGACCGAAGGCGTTATACAGTGCGCTATCGACATCGCTCATGGAGATGCCAAGGCGCGAGGCCGAGTCTCGATCGACATTCACATAGGCCACCAGCCCCTGATCCTGCCAGTTGCTGGTCACCTCGGCCAGTTGCGGCGCCTGCTGCAATTCGGCCATCAGCTTCGGCACCCACAGGCTGAGTTCATCCAGTGACATCGCCTGGAGGGTGAACTGGTACTGTGTACGGCTCACCTGGGTGTCGATGGTCAGATCCTGCACTGGTTGCAGATACAGCTTCAAGCCGGGGAGCTGCGCCGTCTGTTGCTGCAGGCGGGTAATGATCGCCGGGATGCGATCGCTCCGTTCGCTCAGCGGTTTAAGGTTGATCTGCAAACGGCCGCTGTTGAGCGTAGCGTTGCTGCCGTCCACGCCGACAAAGGACGTCAGGCTTTCTACCGCCGGATCCTTGAGAATTTCGGCTGCAACCTGCTGTTGGCGCTCGGCCATGTTACTGAATGAAACGCTCTGGGGGGCTTCCAGCGTACCCTGAATGATGCCGTTATCCTGTACCGGGAAGAAGCCTTTCGGCATCAGCAGATACAGCAACACGGTCAGCGCCATAGTGCCGAAGACGACGCCTAACGTCAGCCACTGATGGTTCAACACCACTTTCAACCACACGCCGTATTGGGCGATCACCCGGTCAAAGAAACGCTCGGAGGCACGAGAGAAACGGTTTTGCTTACGCAGCGACTCGTGGCTCAGCATTCGGGCGCACATCATCGGCGTTAGCGTCAGCGACACTAGCGCGGAAATCAGGATCGCCACTGCCAGCGTCACCGCAAACTCACGGAACAGACGGCCAACGATATCCCCCATAAACAGCAGCGGGATCAGCACCGCTACCAGCGAGAAGGTTAGCGAGATAATGGTAAAGCCGATCTCTCCGGCCCCTTTCAGCGCCGCGTCGAGCGGTTTTTCACCTTTTTCGATATAGCGCGAAATATTCTCGATCACCACGATGGCGTCATCCACCACAAAACCGGTGGCGATAGTCAGCGCCATCAGCGTCAGGTTGTTGATGGAGAAGTCGAGGAAATACATGACGGCAAAGGTGCCCACCAGGGAAAGCGGCACCGCCACGCTAGGAATAATGGTGGCGGGAACGTTACGCAGGAAGATGTAGATCACCATGATGACCAGGGCGATCGCCAGCAACAGCTCAAACTGTACGTCGCTGACGGAGGCTCGGATGGTGGTGGTGCGGTCAGTCAGCACCTTCACATCTACCGACTTTGGCAGGCTCTTGATCAGTTCTGGCAGCATCTCGCGAATACTGTCAGCGGTGGTGATGACGTTGGCACCCGGCTGGCGCTGAATATTCAGCACGATGGCTTGCTCTTTATTAGCCCATGCCGCCAGGCGGTTGTTCTCTGCGCCTTGCTCAATGGTGGCGATATCTTGCAGGCGGATGGCCGCGCCGTTCTGATAGGCGATAATCAGTTGCCGGTAATCTTCAGCGGTTTTCATCTGATCGTTGGCAGAGAGCGTGACCGAACGCGTCGGGCCATCCAGGCTACCTTTGGCCGAGTTGACGTTGGCGTTACTGATGGCGGTGCGAATGGTTTCGCTATCCAGTCCATAGGCGGCCACCGCCGTAGCATTGAGCTTCACCCGTACGGCCGGGCGTTGTCCGCCGGAAATGGTGACCAGACCTACCCCGGTAACCTGTGAAATCTTTTGCGCCACCCGGGTTTCCACCATGTCTTCAACCTGGGTCATCGGCATGGCGGTTGAGGTGACGGCCAGCGTCAGGATTGGTGGATCGGCCGGGTTAACCTTGCTGTAAATTGGCGGGTAGGGCAGATCGCTGGGCAGCAGGTTGGTGGCGGCATTGATGGCCGCCTGCACTTCCTGCTCGGCAACGTCTAGCGGCAGTTCAAGCTGGAATTGCAGGGTGATCACCGAGGCACCACCGGAGCTCTGCGAGGCCATCTGCTTAAGGCCGGACATCTGGCCGAACTGGCGCTCCAACGGTGCGGTGATCGCCGAGGTAACCACATCCGGGCTGGCGCCAGGGTACAGCGTGACGATCTGGATGGTTGGGTAATCCACTTCCGGCAGGGCAGAAACTGGCAGTGAACGATAGCCAATGATCCCGGCCAGCATGATAGCCAGCATAAACAGCGTGGTGGCTACCGGGCGAAGAATAAACAGGCGGGAAGGCCCACCGCCGCTATGGGGGGACATCGACTGCATCAGGAATTCCCCTGAGGTTTAGCGCGGTGTTTTGGTTGCTCTGTATTCGGGGTGGCCGCCGCTTGATGAGGCGCCACCACTTCAACCTGCATGCCTTCGGTCAGGCGGTCGATGCCGTCGGTCACGACGCGGTCGCCCGCATTGACACCGGCGCTAATGACCACCTGCTGGCTATCCTGAATACCGGCGGTAACCCGATGTTTGCTGACCTTATTGTCTGCGCTCAGCAGCCAGACGAAGTTGCCTTCATTGCCCATTTGCAGTGCGGCGGTAGGGATCACCACCGCATTTTGCAGGGTGGCAACCTTCAGTCGGGCGTTAACGAACTGATTCGGGAACAGTGCATCGTCCAGATTGTCGAAGCGAGCCTTCAGTTTGATGGTGCCCGTCGCGGTATCGATCTGGTTATCCAGGCTCAATAACTCACCGGAGGTTAACAACTGCTGGTTGGTGCGGTCCCAAGCTTCGACGCTCACGGGGCCAGCTTTCTGCGCTTTGACCAGATCGGTGATATTGCTCTCCGGCAGGGTGAAGACCACATCGATCGGATGCGTTTGGGTGATCACCACGATGCCGGTAGTGCTGCCGCTGGCGATGTAATTGCCCACGTCAACCTGCTTAAGGCCCACGCGGCCATCTATAGGTGCGGTGATTTTGCTGTAGGTTATTTGCAGTTTGGCGCTGTCCACCGCCCCTTGGTCGGCCTTGATCGCCCCTTCGGTCTGGCGAACCAGTGACTCCTGGGTATCCAGTTCCTGGCGCGATACCAGATTGGTTTTGGCCAACTGTTGGTAACGGGTGAGGTCGCGTTTGGCATTGGCCAACGTCGCCTGATCTTTGGCCAATTGTCCCAGAGCCTGAGTTAATTGCACTTCGTAAGGGCGTGGGTCGATCTCAACCAGCAGGTCTCCCGCCTTGACCTGTTGGCCTTCTGTAAAGTGTATCGCCATCAATTGACCATCAACGCGACTGGTGACGGTCACGGTGTTGGCCGCGGTGGCGGTGCCCAATCCCGAGAGGAAACGCGGCACGCTCTGCACTGTGGCGGTGGCGGCCTGTACTGGAGACATAGGAGCCCCTCGTCTACCACCAGCTCCTGCCGGGCCTGAACCTGCCTGCTGTGCACCCGGCGCTGCATCGGTAGCCTGTGGCGCGCTAAAGTGACGCCAGATCAGAATGGCGGCAAGCACCACGATAATTATGGCTAGCAGGCGCAAGAGCAGTGAGCGGCGTTTGGGTTTTGTATTCATAGCGTTGGGCATTCTCTCCAGAGACAGTCGTGCGGGCAATCAGTTGCCAAAAGTGATACTCCATACAGGATACTAGTTTAGCGAGCCGTCACGGTGTAAAAATGAAGGAAATATGGAGGAAGCGTCAGGTTTTCGGCGGAGAATGTCTATTTTACTAAAACAACGCTTAGCTAGACATTTCCTGACATATAACCGATTCGTTTTAGCGTTCCAGCCGTTTTCGCGCTAATAATTTAGGGCGAATTTTTCCTTTTCCCTCAGGAGCCACATCATGTGCAAGAAACCGTTGGGCCGTTCAGGCATTCAGGTCCCGCAACTGACCTTTGGCGGCAACGTATTTGGCTGGACGGCAGACGAGGCCACGTCTTTCAGCCTGCTGGATGCGCTGGTCGCCAATCAGCTGAATTTTATCGATACCGCCGATGTCTATTCGAGCTGGGCGCCGGGCAATCAAGGCGGTGAATCAGAAACGGTCATTGGTAACTGGCTGAAGAAAAGCGGCAAGCGTGATCAGGTGATCATCGCAACCAAGGTGGGAAAACCGATGGGCGAGGGTAAGCAAGGCTTGTCGCCACGCTATATTCGTCAGGCAGTAGAGGATTCGTTGCGCCGCCTGCAAACCGATTATATCGATCTTTATCAGTCCCATGATGACGACCAGGACACTCCGCTGGCGGAAACTCTGGTGGCGTTTGATGAATTGATCAAGGCCGGGAAAGTGCGTGCCATAGGCGCTTCAAACTATCAGGCAGATCGGCTGGTGGAAGCGCTGAAAGTCAGCGAGCAAAACGGACTGGCGCGCTATGAAACCCTGCAGCCGGAATACAATCTGTATGCTCGTGAAGGTTATGAACAGGCGCTGGAAGCGGTGGCGCAGCAACAGGGGGTGGGGGTGATCAACTTCTTCTCACTGGCCAGTGGTTTCCTTACCGGCAAATATCGCAGCGCACAGGACGTGGGTAAGAGCCAGCGTGGGGATACCATTGTGTCGCGTTATCTGAATCCGCGCGGTTTCCGCATTCTGGCGGCCCTCGATCTGCTGGCTGAGAAACACCAGACCACACCCGCACAGATTTCGTTGGCCTGGCTGATTGCTCGCCCAAGCATCACCGCCCCCATTGTCAGCGCCACCTCGCTAACCCAGTTGAATGAGTTGGTGAGTGCCACACAGCTGCAATTGGCCGCCGAGGATATCAAGGCGCTGGATGAGGCAAGCGCCTGGTAAGACAGCTGATATCAAATATTATTCAATGAGTTATCATCAAGTATCACTTGTTTGGCGACAGCTTACGATACAACACATGCTTGCGTAGTGGATGGCCCAGCGGTAAACGGGGATGCTCGAAGGTTTCACCGCTGAAGGTCATCCCGATGCGCTCCATTACTCGGCGGGAAGGGAGATTAATTTCAGCGGTAAAGGACACAACTTCTGACAGTTGCAGCGTATTGAAAGCGATATCCAGCGCGCAACGTGCCGCTTCGCTAGCATAGCCTTGGCCCCAATGCTTCTTTGCCAGCCGCCAGCCAATTTCCACGCAGGGCGAGCAGGGCAGATCGTCACCAGGAATGGCTAGCCCGACAAAACCGATAAAGGCAGCCTGATGCTTCACCTTGACGGCCCACAGCCCCCAGCCGTGCTGTTGCATAAATTGGCGGATGCGATTTGCCTGGGCATCGCTTTCAGCGCGACTTAGCGCTGCCGGGAAGTATTTCATCACCTCAGGGTCGCTATTGAGCGCAGCAAAGGCGGGCAGATCGCTATCTTGCCAACCGCGCAGCAACAATCTGGGTGTTTCACCAGTGATGATAGCCATAATGCTCCATTGTCAGGGGCGTTAGCCGCCCCTGCGTTAATCAACGAAACAGCGTCTGCGCCCAGCGTGCCAACCCGGCGGTAACCGAGCCAAAATCGTTGCCACCGACGATCGGGATCCCTGGTAACTGCTGTTGCAGTGCGGTTCGCAGCAGTGGTGAGCGTGCGCTACCACCGGTCAGGTAGATGACCTGCGGCTTGCATTTGCTGGTGGCCAGGGCGGCGCTAACCTGTTCCTGGATACGCAGCAGAGGTTGGGCAATGGCATCGGCCAACTGCTCCTGACTGATCATCTCTGCCAGCTCCGGCTGCACAAAATCCAGTTGGGCGCTGATGCTTGCCTGACCCGATAGCGCGATTTTACTCTCTTCCGCCGCACGTACCAGCCGATAGCTCAGGCGCTGCTGATGGACTTTCAACAGACGTTTCACCTTCCCGGGTTCGGCAGCATCGCGGATCAGATCGCGCAACATACGGCCATTGGCCGTGCTGTAGAAATCGATTTGGGCCGGGACATCGTTGGTCGCTACCGCGTTCCAGTAAGGTAATGCAGGCATGGCAATGCCTTTCTCGGTTTCACCGCCCATACCGAACAGAGGCATCAGCTGTTTGAACGCTAGCATAATATCCAAATCGTTACCGCCCACGCGGCAACCGCTGTGCCCCAGCAGGTTCTGTTGGCGATCGGCACGATCGCGCCATTGTGGCCCCATCAGCAGCACCGAGCAGTCGGTGGTGCCGCCGCCGATATCGACCACCAGCACGGTTTTCTCTTCGCTCAGCGTCGCTTCAAAATCCAGACCGGCGGCAACCGGTTCGAACTGAAACTCGATCTCTTTGAAACCGGCCCGTTGTGCGGCACGATGCAAAATCCCCTGCGCCTGCTGGTTAGCCTCTTCACCTCCGGTGCCCTGGAAGTTGATCGGGCGGCCAATGACGGCCTGATCGATGCTGGTTTGTAATACGCCTTCCGCCTGGCGTTTGATGTGGAACATCATGGCGCACACCAGATCTTCAAATAGCGCAATCTGCTGTGGCTTAAGGCCGTTAGCCCCTAGGAAGGATTTCGGTGAGCGGACAAAATACACTTCTTCCGGATCTTCGATGTAGTGGGCTAGCGCCTGCAGGCCGAACAGCACGCTGTCGCCGTTGACCGGAATATCTTCTTCGCGGTTGAAGGTGATGGCGCGGCGCAGCAGTTGCTGGTTTTCCTCGCTGCCAGTTGGCACCTGCCAGTGGCGATGCAGGCACTCACTCACCGCTTCTCGCGTCGGTGCGCACAGCATTGAAGGGAGATACGGTTCGTTGTTTTCCAACGTCAGTAATTCAGGGCCCTGATCGCGCATAACGGCGACAGAACAGTTGGCAGTGCCATAATCGAAGCCAATAAACATTTTTCGTTCCCCATGCCGATGAAGGGGGGCGACTTTACCCGAGACTGGTCTGCCGAGCAACGAGTGGGCGGCTAACTGGTGAAAAATTTAGCGGTAATCGCGGCGGCATGGTTAACTTGAACCAGGTTGGAGACAAGGGCAATAAATTTGTAGGGGCGCCGCATGCTGCGCCCGTTTAACCGTATCCCGACAAAGTGAGTCAAGCAGGTTAATGTCCGATTCCCGCACGTCAGCCACAGGTCCGAGCGCCATAATGAACAAAAAACTGACTCCGAGCGATGCCATGAAGAATCAACAACAGGCGCTGTATAGCGCGCTGAGTGCGCGTGACCGTAAGTTTGACGGACGATTTTTTGTCGGTGTCACCTCCACCGGTATCTATTGCAGGCCGGTATGTAGCGCCCGTACGCCGAAAATCGAAAATTGTACGTTTTACCCCAGCGCCGCCGCCGCCGAACTGGCCGGTTTTCGCCCCTGCTTGAAATGCCGCCCTGAATTGGCTCCAGGGCTGGCGCTGATCGATCTGGGCAATCGCTATGCTCAGGTTGCGGTTCAACTGATCGAGCAGGGCTATCTTTCAGAGCACAGCTGTGAACAGCTGGCTACCCGCCTGGGGATTTCCGATCGCCATCTGCGGCGCATTTTTGCCGAGCAGTTCGGCGCCTCCCCCATAGATTACGCCCAGTCGCACCGTCTGTTGCAGGCCAAACGGCTGCTGGCGGATACCGATTTGCCCCTGAGCGAGGTGGCGTTTGCCGCCGGGTTTGGTAGCCTGCGGCGTTTCAATGAGCTGTTTAAGGCCCGTTATCGCCTGATCCCTTCGGTATTACGTAGCACTGCTGGCTGTAGTGAGCGTGCCGCCACCAGCGGACTGGTATTTCATCTGGGGTATCGGCCACCTTACGATTGGCCGCGTATGCTGGGGTTCTTACAGACGCGTGCGGTCAGCGGCGTAGAAAGCGTTGTCGGTCAACAATACTGCCGTTCGATCGCGGTGGAGCAGGGCGGCGTCGAATATAGCGGTTGGGTGAGCGTCCAGCCGGAAGAGGCGCGAAACCGGGTACGGGTGGAAATTGCCCCGTCACTTAGCCGGGTGACGACCGAAGTCCTACGGCGCATTCGCCAACTGTTCGATCTGGACGCCGCGCCGGACCGCATTTGCGAGGCGCTAGGCGCGCTAGCGGCGAATGCGCCCGGCTTACGTTTGCCTGGCTGCGTCAGCAGCTTTGAGCAGGCTACGCGTGCGGTATTGGGGCAGTTGGTCAGCGTCAAGATGGCGGCTACCTTTGCCGGGCGGATGGCCGAACGCTGGGGAATGGCGCTGGAGCAGCCGTATGGCGATATCACTCATGTTTTTCCGCAGGCGGCGCGGATCGCCCTGCTGCAACCGGAAGATCTGCGTCCATTGGGCGTGCAGCTGAAGCGTGCGGCGGCGCTGATAGAAATTGCACGCAGGGTGACAGAAGGGCGCTTGCAGCTGGATAACGTGTTGGATATCGAACAAGGTATCAAGGAGTTAACTGCATTACCGGGGATAGGCAGTTGGACCGCCAGCTATATCGCGATGCGGGCCTGGTCATGGCCGGACGTTTTTCTGGCGGGGGACTATCTGATCAAACAGCGTTTCCCCGGCATGACGCCGCGCCAGATTGAGCGCTATGCCGAACGTTGGCGACCTTGGCGTTCCTACGCCACCTTGCATCTGTGGCATAACGATCGTTGGACACCTTCAGTGAATACCGAAGTAGCCGCCGCTGAGTAAATCGCTCAACGATAGCTCCAGCGCAACGGTGTCACCGTCTACCAGATCGACCCCGATGGCAGTCAGCGCACTTAGCGTAATCTGTTGATGTGCAGGGCCGGCCAGAGTTTGAGTATTAATACGGTGCGCGGCACCATGGATCATCGACACCATCAGTTCATCCATTTGGTTGCAGTGGACGTCGGTGATAAAACGTTCGTCAATGCGGATGTAATCGATAGTCTGGCCGTTTAACTGATCGAAGGCGTTCAGGTTGCGACCAAAACCATTAACGATCAGCTTGCAGCCCATCTGCTGCAAACGGCGGATAAAGGTACCGCCATCCTCTGGATGATCGAGCATGATGGTCTCGTCCACCATCAGATACAGCGTGCTTGCCGGCAGCACGGAAGCCGCCACTAACTCCAGCAAGTAATTTTGAAAATCAAGATCTAGCACGCTGTCTGTGGCTAATGGCAGCGCAATGGCCAGCCCCTTGCGGCGTAGAGCTTCGGCGTGTCTTTCCAGTATCTGGCTTACCAACCAGCGATCGATCTCCGGCAGCAGGCCGTAGAGCTGGGCAGCGGCGAGAAAGGACTCAGAGGCCAGCAGGCGATCATCGGGTGGGCGAACGTGCAGCTTTAACTGATAGAAACAGACCGCCTGTGGCGTTTTAGGCGGCGATGCTGCTCTGACGCGTAACAGCAATTGCTGATTATCGATAATATTCAGCACTTCCTGGCGCGTTAGCAGCTCATGTCGGCGCTCCATCTGCTGTTTTTGCCGGGCTTCATAAATATAAACCTGGCCGCGGCCGTGGTGCTTGGCGGTATAACAGGCGATATCGGCCTGTGCCAATAGCTCGCTGCTCTTGCCGCTGGTGGCACCGATTGGTGTAATACCGGCGCTGGCGCCAACATGATAAATCTTGCCTGCCCAGCAGAATGAGTATTCGCTTATCTGCTCGATCATCTGTTGCATCAGCAACTTGGCCTGCTCCAACGAACAGTCGAATAGGATCAGTCCAAACTCGTCGCCACCGAGCCGTGCCAGGCAGTCGCTGTTACGCAGTTGGCGCTGCATCAGTTGGCCAATCTCTCTGAGCAAGGCGTCGCCTGCCGCGTGTCCGGCACTATCGTTAACCGCTTTGAACCTGTCGAGATCGAGGAACACCAGCGAGTGCTGTTGCTGGTTTTCGACCGCGCTGGCAATAGCGCCCTTCAGTCGCTTTTCGAAGCTGGTACGGTTTTTCAGGTCGGTCAGCGCATCGTGTGAGGCGTTGTAGCTGAGCTTTTTCATCAGCTCCCGCGAGGCGCTGACATCCTGCAACACCATCACTGCTCCCATTACCTTGCCCTCGATGGTTTTCAATGGCGATACGGATTCCTGTACGTCAAAGCGGCGGCCGTCGCGGCTATGCAGTACCAGCGCGTATTCTGCTGGCAGGGGAGGCCTCTCTTGCAGGCAGTTTTGCACCGGATTTTCTATTTCTGGGCCATCCTGGCCGTTGGTCATCCGCACCACGCCGTTAATCGGCATACCTAGCGCCATCTCCAGCGGCCAACCGCACATCTGTTCTGCTACCGGGTTCATAAAGGTGATGCGCATTTCGCGGTCGGTGGAGATCACCCCTTCGCCGATGGAGTCCAGCGTAATGTGTAAACGTTCCTTCTCTTCGTGTAGCGCTTCGGCCAGCGATTTGATTTCCGTCATGTCGATATTGGTACCGATCATCCGCTTCGGCTCGCCGTGCTCATCGAGGATGGTATTACCCTGGCCACGAATATGACGAATTCCCCCCAGCCGGGTCTTGATGCGGAACTCCATCACAAACGGCCGATGCCGATCGCTGAGCGTAGCCACTTGCCGCCCGATACGTTCGCGATCTTCTTCCAGTAGTAATGAGCTCCATAGTTCCAGGGTGGGAGTTTGGTCGGGTGTTAATTCGTACAGCTCGAACATTCGCTTGTCCCAGGTGAGCTTATCTCCGTTCAACATCCATTCCCACACGCCGATCCCACCTGCCTGATTGGCTAGTGTAATGCGTTCTACCAGGCTTCGGTTCTCCGCTTCGGTACGTTTTAGCTCGTTGATATCTTCTACTTGAGAAATAAAATACAGCGGCTGGCCCTGGGGGGTGCGTACCAGCGATACCGCCAGCAGTGTCCAGACGCTCTCACCGTCGCTGCGGATATAGCGTTTTTCCATGGTGTAGCTGCTGATATGGCCATCAAGCAGGTCTTGTAACTGTGTCAGATCGGCATTCAAATCATCGGGATGGGTGATTTCTTGAAACGTCAGGCGGCGCAGGGTTTCTGGGGGATAGCGCAGTAGTATGCACAGCGCCTGATTGACCTGTAACCATTTACCTTCTGGTGATACCAGCGCCATGCCGATGGCCGAATATTCCAACGCATTACGAAAACGCGCTTCGCTTTCCACGATATGCTCTTTTTCCACCCTGAAAGCATGCATCACCATCGCCATGGCGTGGGCCGGGATCAGGATCAACATCAGTGGCAGGTAGATTGTCACATCGCTTAAAAACGTCCCCCTATCCTGAAAATGCAACAGCCCGAGCGAGATCATCACCGTAATCATCAGGGTCGTGGCAAAACAGATGATAAAGGCTTCGAGCCGCGGCAGGCTGATCGCTGCCCACAGCAACGGCAGGATGATAAAGGTGAACGGGAAGGGCATGTTGAGCAGTGCCAGATAGCTGAAGGTCAGTGTTCCCAGCAACACCAACAGCAGTTCGAACAGGTTCAGCGTTCTTAACATTGAGCGGCGATAAACCAGCCCGATTGGTGCCAGAGCCAGTACGCCGATCGCTTCGGAAATAAACCAGGTGCTGAAGGGCTGCCAAAAGGTTTCCCCAGGTGCGGGCGCTAGTGAGGCCGCCAGCAGTGCGCTGAACATTGGCGTGAAGATCACGGCGCAGAACACAAATTTCAACCAGCTTGCCAAGCCGTTTAACGGATCGTCTGGTTTCAGTACTCGCCGTAACAGCAGGGTACAGACGGTGGCTTCCAGCAGGTTAATCAGCGCGAGTTTTACCGGGAACCAACTGGGGCCGAACAGCAGGAAACTGGCAATACACATGCCGATCCCGCTGAGGAGCAAGTGCAATGGCCAATTGCGCGGTGGCTGGTGGAACATCAGCATAATAACGGCTGCAGTCGGGAACCACAGCGGAGTAAAGTGGCTGGATTCTGCTGACAGCGACAGGCACAGGTAGGCCAGCAGAAACACCATCAGTGCGCTGAGCAACGAGTGGGTGAACAAGGCACCTTTGGCTTTGAGTGGGTGCTGCGCTGCGCTGAGATCCATCGGTAACCTTCACTTTGTGCTATCGACCACTGAACCCTGCCGCCGCTGTACTCACCAGAGGGGAGTACAGCGGCGAGGAATACCTATCCAAGTATATACCCAACCTCTATCAAGACGCACCGTTGCGACTCAGTACTTCCTCCGCAAGGGAAACCAGCGATTTGCGGGTCGAGCTATCGGTGCCACTGACTAAAGCAGGAACACGGTTGCCAGCCCCAGGAAGATAAAGAAGCCGCCGGTATCGGTCAGGGCGGTGATCAGTACGCTGGAGCCCACGGCAGGATCGCGGCCCAGTTTGAGCATGGTCATCGGTATGATCACCCCCATTAGCGCGGCCACCAGCAGATTGAGCATCATGGCTAGAGTCATCACGCCCCCCATTGCCAGGTCGCCATACAGCAGATAGGTGACCAGCCCCATAATGCCACCCCAGACGATCCCGTTGATGATGGCTACGCCCAGCTCTCTGACCAACAGGCGCGAAATATTGCCCTCTTCAATCTGATGCAGCGCCAGCGCGCGCACGATCATGGTAATGGTCTGGTTGCCGGTATTGCCGCCGATACCGGCGACGATGGGCATCAAGGCGGCCAGTGCTACCAATTGTGAAATAGTGTGTTCAAACAGGCCAATGACCCTGGAGGCGATAAAGGCGGTACAGAGGTTGATTGCCAGCCAGGCCCAACGGGTTTTCACCGCCTTGCTGACCGGGGCAAACACGTCCTCTTCCGGGCTTAACCCGCCCATACGACGCAGAGTGGTGTCGCTTTCTTCGTTAACCACGTCAACGATTTCTTCGATGGTTAACCGCCCCATCAGTTTGCCTTTGGCATCGATCACCGGGGCGCTGATCAGGTCATAACGTTCGAACGCGCTGGCCGCAGCCTCGGCTTTGTCTTCCGGCTGGAAGGTGGTGGGATCGCTATCCATCACCTTAAACACCGGGGTTTGCGGATCGTTAAGCAGGATCGCGGTCAGCGGCAGTTCGCCTAACAGGGTATTTTTGCGATCGGTGACGAACAGCTTATCGGTGGCGTCCGGAATGGTTTTGCGTTGACGCAGGAAGCGGTGCACAGCCCCCAAAGAGACATCCGGGCGTACCGAGACCAGTTCGAAGTCCATCATCCAGCCGACGGTATCCTTACCGTAATGGACCATCTCGCGCACCTGCTCACGCTGCTCTGGCTCCAGTGAGGTCAGCAGGCGGCCCATCAGGTTACGTGGCAGGTATTGAGCCAGATAGGCCTGTTCATCGACATCCAGGGTTTTGATCGCCTTGAGCAGGTCTTTATCGCTCATCTCTTCGATCAGGCTATCCCAGACGGGTTCGGCAACTTCTACCAGGGTTTGGCCGCGCTTGTTGTTATCCACCAGCCGCCACAGCGCCAGGCGTTCATCTTGTGGCAACGCTTCTAGCAGGTCCGCCAAGTCAGCGGCGTGCATATGTTGCAGTAAGTGGGTGATTTCGGCGGTATGATTAAGCAGTTCGCCTTCGCTGAGTTGTTTTTCATCCCCTGGGCGGCCAAGAATGCCGTCAACCAAAGGGGTATTATTTAACAGTAGGCTTAGAATGCGCTGACGATACTCAGCGACTTTTTTGACGTTATGTGTTGCGGCGGACATGGAATTCCTTAACGCTGACTTGGCACACCGGGTTCCTTTTAGACTATCTTTAAAAGATAGAGCATAGCGGCAGTTGGCGTGATTTTTATCAATCTGATGGTGCAGGGTCAGCAGCTTTGGTGTGCCAGTGACTCAGGGTGATGGTCGCTTGGTAGGGCAAGATAATCACCGATTATCCACGCGGACTTCCTGGGTCTGCGGTTCAGGTAGCGATCTTTTTTCCTGATGATGGGGAATAGCGGCAATGGCGGCATACAGCAGGCGACCGACTAGAATGATGAAACTGATCAGCAGCACGACTTTGGTCATGCGCCCGGTTGTGGTCTTTCTCATGGTTCATTGAGCCCGTCGGTTTTTCCCATTGTCATTGTTCAAGCACCCTGTTGGGGCTGCCGCTGGAAAATGATGGTGGCGGTTACTGTTGTTTGACGCATGCCTGCCATAGCTAACATGGATTTAAAATTGTAAATGGAATTCTAGGCTCTGATGACAAAAGATGTCCATTTATTTCCGTGCATTTGACCAAGCAATTTAGATGAGGTTTATGTCCCCCCTTTTTAAGCGGTCACTCGAAATGCAATGGATATAGATTTTGTCTGATTTTTTGTTGTGTATTAATAGGTTATTATCGGCCTATGCAGTGTCGTATGGATTTTTATTAGCCTTTTCTCTATTAATTGATCGTGGTCAAATCTTAAGCTATCGCAGAGAATAGAATTCACAGCCATTCTTGATGCTGGAAGTGCATGTCTCAGCTTGCTCCCCGAATGGTTCTGTGGTGGGATCGGATCCTCCCTTTTCTGCGATTTAAAACGCTTGAGCGACGAAGTGAATCACGCCTTAGCGGATACAGTGTCTTGATGGGTATTTTAAAGTTCTGGAATAATTTACGTGACCGTTGGTGGGGGCAGCCTATAGTGCTGAGCCTGCTGCTGGTGCCGCTTGCAGGCTGGCTATCGCCACGCCTGATGCTGCCTGATGGCAAAGTGTATCTGGTTTATTTACCGCTGGTGGTCTGCTTTTCTTTGTTGATGGTTTATGACTGGCGTGCCATGCCAGGCATCGCTTTGGCTATCCTTATCCGCTACTCCAACCGTTCCAGCAGCGAAGTCGACGTGATCATGACGTTGCTGTATGTGGGATGTTTGAGCATTTGTTGGTGGGGCTATCGCTGCCAATCGCAGCGCCACTGGTGTGTGGGGCTCACCGAGTTAAAACTGGGTAAACACCGGTTGATCTGGCTGGTGCTGATGCCGCCAGTGCTATTTATTTTTGGTTTACAGCTGGTTATCGGCCTCGATTTACTGCCCGATGAACTCGGCATGCTTTCCGGTAGCGGTAATCATCTACACGCACTGATCAATTTCCAGGCCATTCTGATTGGCTGCCTGTCTTCCATGCAGCTGTTCTATTTCGCCTTACGGATCATTAAGAACCCCAAATTTGCCCGCGTATTGTGGGGGCGAATCAGCCGTGAGATGGCGCCGTCGGTCAAAAAGAGCGAGCTGCAACTGTGGTTGGTGGTGCTGGTTGCCTTGGTGGTGGTGCTTGCCTACCACTCTGCAGATACCAACGCGATGCAGGTGCCCGACTACAGTCTGACGCTGTTATTGCCGGTGATGCTGTACAGCGCCATGCGATTTGGTTATCTGTTCAACTGTATTATTTGGGCTGCAACCCTTCTGGTGCTGTTCTTTAACTATCCGGGTTATGTGCAATGGGACAGCCTGCTGCATAACCTGACCATGATCTCGTCAATGATGCTGGCGTTCACTCTCAGTATTTTGCTGACATCTGCGGTGCATACTCGCCAGCGGATGGATCATGCCAAGGCGCAAAGCGCCTCGTTGAAAGATCCGGTCATCGGCTTACCCAATCTGCGCGCATTGAAGCGCGATCTGGCCAAGGTGCCCCGTTCTACGCTGTGTTTCCTTCGGATTTCCGAGCTGGATTTGCTCAGCCGGAACTATGGCATGCAGTTGCGCATCCGCTTCAAACAGAAGCTGGCAAGCAGCCTGCGCACGGTGCTGGAGGAAGGGGAAGACGTCTATCACCTGCCGGGGTACGATCTGGTGCTGCGGCTCAACGGTTCTGACGGTGAGGCTCGGGTGGCCAAAATCCACAGCACGCTGGAGAAGTTTCGTCTGGTGTGGAACGGTCTGCCAATCCATCCGCCGCTGGGAATTAGCTACTGTGGAGTCTATTCGGAAGTGGAACACCTGCATCTGTTACTGGGGGAATTGAGCTCGTTGGCGGAAATGTCTCTGACCAGTGGCCGGCCTGAAAACGTGCAGAACGATCATCATGTGGTTCAGGATGAAATCAAGCGCAAGGTCGCCTTGTTACACTGGGTGCAACGCTCGCTGGATAACGACGGTTTCATGTTGATGGCTCAACCGATTGTCGGGGTTCGCGGCGATTCTTACCATGAGATCCTGCTGCGTATGCTGGATGATGAAGGTAACATCATTCCTCCCAACGAATTTCTACCGGTGGTGCATGAATTCGGGTTGGCTTACCAGTTGGATATGTGGGTACTGCGCCAAACCTTGCAGTTTATGGAGCTCCATCGCGAAGGTATGCCTAGCGCACGCTTTGCCGTGAATCTGTCACCGTCCTCGCTGTGTCGCCCGAGCCTGTGCCAAGACGTGCGCGATGCCCTGCGGCAATACCAGATTGAGCCTTATCAACTGGTGCTGGAGGTGACGGAGTCTCATCTGGTGCAGGATGTGAAATATGCCAAGAACTCGCTGAAAGAGCTGCGCCAGTTAGGTTGCCGCATTGCCTTGGATGATTTTGGCACCGGCTATGCCACCTACGATCGCCTGAAGGAGCTGCATGTCGATATCTTGAAGATCGACGGTAGTTTTGTGCAGGATATGCTGACCAGCAAGGTGGATTACCAGATCATTGCGTCAATCTGCAAGGTAGCGCTGATGAGAAGGTTGTCGATTGTGGCGGAGTATGTCGAGTCGCCCGAGCAGCGCGATGCGCTGAAAAGCCTGGGCGTGGATTATATGCAGGGCTACTTTATCGGTAAACCTCAGTTGTTGGCGTCTCTGGTGCCGATGGAGCCACTGCCGGAAGACGAAGAGTCTGACTGAGAACGTGGCCCCTCACCCTAACCCTCTCCCACAGGGAGAGGGAACCGATCGAGCGTGGTTGAAATTGTAGTGATTCATCTTGGATGAGAGACGATCGAGTACGCTGATTTTTCTGCGCCATGCTCCATCTTCGTTCTTCTTACTCCGTATTTACCGAAGCAGCACAGTCCAACCAAGCACTCCGGTCAGCTCCCTCTCCCTGTGGGAGAGGGTTGGGGGGAGGGGTTACGACGTAGGTTTTGCGCCTGCGTCCTGCTCACCTTCTTCTTCTATCACCAGTTTCCAGCCAACCACATCATTCCAGTATTCCTGTTCACGCTCAAAATCGAGCTGTACCAGGTTGTTCTGGGCCAGATAACCGTTAGGGAAGAGCAGCGTCCAGTGATTATCATCCGTTGCCAGACGCAGGGTTTCCGGTGTAGTGGTGGCCTGACGCTGATTGTTAAGCAGGGTGCTCAGGCGTAACAGCTGGATCAGCGGCAGATAGTACTTCTTCTTGAACAGGTTCAAGCGGGGTAACTCTTCGAGCTTGATCGCTTTACGCTGGAAACGCACCAGCGCCGACAGCAGCAACTGTTGCTCCTGGTTGAAGCCTGGCAGGTTGGTATTTTGCAGAATATAGGCGGAGTGGCGGTGCATACCGCTATGATTGATGCTCAACCCCACCTCATGCAGCATGGCGGCCCATTTCAACAGCGCCTCCAACTGTGGCTGCACCAGCTTGGTATTTTGTGCCATCCACTGGGCGTACAACAGCTCGGTGGTTTCGAGCACGCGTTTGGCCTGCTCGCGGTCAATATTATAGTGATCAGCCAGGCTTTTGGCCGTGCGGCTGCGAATATCCTGGTGGCGGAAGCGGCCTTCCATTTCATACAGCACGCCTTCGCGCAAGGCACCGTCGGACAGGCGCAGATCGCGGATTGCCAGCGCATCAAATACTCCACACAGGATCGCCAGCCCCGGCACAAATACCGATTGACGATCTTCCGACAGGCCCGGCAGGCTCAGGGCGCTGAAGTTTTTAAACTGCAACACCTGCTCAACCAGTAACTCCAGCCTTTCAAGGGTAATCAAACCGTCTTTTTCACCCATGGCTACCAAAACTTCGTGAGCGGCCTTGATGGTGCCAGATGCCCCCAAGGCATATTGCCAGCCCTGGATGCGGTATTGCCAGGCCAGGGTTTCCAATTTTTGTGCGGCGGCCAGGCGTGCCCGCTTAAAGTTGGTTTTGCTGATCTCCCCTGCAGGAAAGAACATGTGGGCAAAGCTCACGCAACCCATGCGGCGGCTCTCTGCCAGCAGAGGCTCGAAATCCTCCCCGATCACCAGTTCGGTAGAGCCACCGCCGATGTCGATCACCAGCTTGCGGCCTTTTTCCGGCTGAGTATGTTCGACCCCCATAAAAATCAGACGGGCCTCTTCCTGCCCGGCGATGATTTCGATCGGATAAGGGATCACTTTTTCAGCCCGCTTGAGGAACACCTCGGCATTCACTGCCTGACGCAGGGTGTGGGTACCCACGATGGTGACGTTATCCGCCGGGAACCCCTGTAATCGCTCGGCAAACAGCGCCAGGCAGGCCAAACCCCGCTCCATGGCTTCTTCACTGAGCACGTTTTCGCTGTCCAATCCATCGGCAAGGTGTACCCGCTGTTTTAAACGGCCTAACACCTGTAAGGCGCCATTAACGACGCGGGCGATCACCATATGGAAACTGTTCGAGCCAAGATCGATGGCTGCGATTTCCTGCGGCTTATTATTGGTTGCAGTGCTTTTTAGCGGCATAGTGGCTGGCCTAGTTGTCCGATTGTTCCAGAGCTTTTAAATACTCATAAATGGCCACCTGTGCACGGACCTTACGGCGATTGCCGCGCGGTACATACTGGTTGCTCAGTTCTTTATCGATATAGCGGGCCTTGACCGTATCGCTAAACAGCAGCTCCAGAATATCCAGAACGCGCTGCTTGAGCGCCGGATCAAGCAGCGATACTGCCACTTCGATACGGTAATCTATGTTACGGGTCATCCAGTCGGCGGAAGAGAGGTAAACCCGTTTGTCACCTTTGTTTTCGAAAACGTATACCCGATCGTGTTCCAGAAAACGGTCAACGATGCTGATAACCTGAATATTGTCACTAATTCCCGGCAGGTTGGGGATCAGCGAACACATGCCGCGCACCAACAGACGGATTTTCACGCCAGCAGCGGCAGCGGTATATAACCGATCTACCAGCCCTTTATCCACCAGATTATTTATTTTCAACATAATAGCGGCGTTTTCACCGGCTAATGCGTTGGCAATTTCACGATCGATCAGATCGTACAGCATGCGGCGGGAGTTCTGCGGCGAAACCATCAGGTTGTCGAAGGAGACCGGCCGGTACGGATTTTCAATAAAATTGAACACCCGGCGTACTTCGTTAGTGATGCGCGAATCGGCGGTCAGCAGCGAGTAGTCGGTGTAGATACGGGCGGTTTTTTCGTTAAAGTTGCCGGTACCAATATGAGCATAGCGCACAATATCGTCGCCTTCACGGCGCGAGATCAGGAATAGTTTGGCGTGAATTTTCAGTCCCGGCGCGGAGAAGATCACGTGCACCCCAGCCTCGGTCAAGCGTTTGGCCCAGTGGATGTTGGCCTCTTCGTCGAAGCGTGCCTGTAGCTCCACCACCACGGTCACTTTCTTGCCGTTATGCGCTGCATGGATCATCGATTCAATAATGCGTGAGTCTTTGGCTACCCGATAAATATTGATTTTTATCGCCAGCACGCTGGGATCGAACGACGCCTGGCGCAGCAGTTCCAGCACGTGTTCAAAGGTGTGGTACGGGTAGTACAGCAGCACGTCTTTTTCGCGGATGGCATCGAAGCCGTTGCGGAATTTATCGAACCAGATATGCCGCAGGCGCGGTAGTGGGCGGTTGACCAGATTGGCCTTGCCGACGTTCGGGAAGCTGATGAAGTCTTTAAAATTGTGGTAACGGCCACCGGCGATCACCGAGTCGTAGTTGGATATCCCCAGCTTGTTGCGCAGCAGTTCTACCATCTCATTGGGCATATCGCGCTGATACACAAAGCGTACCGGCTCGGCGGTCAGGCGCTGTTTCAGGCTCGACGACATCAGTTCCAACAGGCTGGATTCCATTTCGGTCACCAGATCGTATTCTGCATCGCGCGTCATCTTCATCGAATAGGCGTTGAGCGCGTCATAGTCGAAGAAGCCCTTGAAGATGTCGTCCAGGCAATAGCGCAGGATGTTATCCAACAGAATCATTGGTTTGCGTCGGCGGGGGGCTTCCGGCGGCAGATTGACGAAACGGGGCACTTTGTCGGACGGAATTTCCAGTAACGCATAATCGATGCGCGTGCCGCGAATGATCTCCACCGCCAGATAGGTGTAATCGTCCTTCAGGAACTGCACCAGATTGGTGTCATGATTGATCAGGATAGGCGTGATGTGCTGGCGCAAATGATGCTTGAAGTATTGCCGCAGCCATATTTGCTGGTTCTCTGACACCTGGCGCTCATTGATCAGGAAGATCTGGTTGCGCGCCATCTCCAGCAGCAGATCGTTGTACAGGCCGTCGAACTCCTGATCGGTCTTCAGCACCTTGGCCTGAATTTTTTTCAGCAGATGACGTGAAGCGCCACCTGAACCCTGTTCTTCGCTGATCAAGATGCGCCGTTTCAGATCGGCAAAGCGGACTTTATAGAATTCATCCAGGTTGTTGGAGTAAATGCCCAGAAATCGCATGCGCTCAATCAAGGGATTGCTCTTATCTGCGGCTTCCTGCAACACGCGTTCATTAAAGGATAACCAGCTTAATTCTTTGTCGATGTAGAGCTTTTCCTGACCCATTGCTACTCCAGTTCAATTTTAGAAAAGGATCGGACTTATCGCCGAATACCGCTCTAGTGTCCTTCTTCATTATTGCGAGAGATTGACAACAATGTCCAACATATCTGCGGAGTTATCCCGCCGCATTGCCCGCCGAAAATTGTTATTCTTCCAGCATGACCCTCGGCAACTTTGTCATGCAAACGTCACAAAACTGACATAAGATGCCCGGTTATCTTTGGGTACAAGCCCGACAACGGAACCGACGACAGGCAAATGGCACAGACAACGCTTAACCAACATCCCCGGGATCGCCTGCGTGCGCACGTTGATCGTGGCGTACAAGGGGCCGTGACCGTCAGCGGGCTGCTGGTATTGATGACGCTAATGCTGATCTTTGTCTATCTATTGCTTTCGGTTTTACCGCTGTTCAAACCGGCCTCGCTAGGCACTTCACGCGTATTGCCAATGAGCTACAGCTCCCCGGCGCTGGCCATCGGGATGGACGTACAGCAGCGTATTGGTTATCGCATCGATCGCCAGGGGGAAGGGCATTTTTATCAGTTGCAGGCACCGAACCATAACCCTATACAGCAAACGCTATTGAGTCAGCCTACCTTATTGGCTCAGGCGGTTGGAGAGCGTGACCTGTTTGCCCTGGCGCATGCGGATGGCCGAATGGTGGTTGCCCAGGCCGATTTTGCACCGGCGGGCGGTGGTGAACCGCAGTGGCGTTTTCCGCTGGGGCAGGATCCCTTGGCATTTGATCCCCATGGGCATTCACTGACACTGCTAAGCCTGGCGCAAGTCCGCCAGGGCAATTTCCTGCTGGCGGCGGTAACGGATGACAACCGGCTGCTGTTGGGGCGTTTCAGTCCGACGCTTCAGGGCCAACCCACGGAAACCCCTTTGGCCACCGCACCACAACAACTGCTACTAACGCCGGATGGCCGCCAGCTTTATCTGTTAACCGGCAACCAACTGGCCCGCTATCAGATTGAAGGGGCACATCCGCAGCTGCGTGAGACGCGAACCTTGGGTGAACATTCTCCCTACCGCCTGACGGCGTTGCCGGGAGGGAGCGCATTATTGATCCAGGCTGGTGACGGTAGCCTGCGTGAATGGTTTGACGTGGAGAAAAACCAGCGCCACCAGTTAGCACCAATACAGCAATTTACCCATCAGACAACCGCACAGGAGTGGTTAGTAGCCGAACCGTATCGGCGGGTGTTCGCAACCTTGCAGCCGCAGGGTGAGTTCGCCTTGTTTTCCAGTATCCAGTCCAAGCCGTTACTGAAGGACAAGCTCCCCGTCAACGTACAACAGATGGCGTTTGCCCCACGTGGCGACGGTTTGTTACTGGAAACTGCCCAGGGTTGGCAGCATTATGCCGTGGATAATCTCTATCCAGACGTTACCTGGCGTTCACTGTGGCAGCGGCTGTGGTATGAGAACTACCCTGAGCCGGCGTATGTGTGGCAATCCACCTCGGGTGAAGATAGCTACCAGGCTAAATTCAGCCTGATGCCGGTGATCTTTGGCACCTTCAAGGCGGCAGCATACTCCATGTTATTCGCCATCCCGCTGGCACTGGCTGGGGCGATTTATACTGCCTGTTTTATGTCAGCAGGGTTAAGACGGATCGTCAAACCGGCGGTTGAGGTGATGGGTGCGTTGCCAACGGTAGTGATTGGGCTGGTGGCCGGTATCTGGCTGGCACCGATGATTGAGCGTTATCTGCTGGCCGTGTTGGCGTTGCCGTTCCTGTTGGCCGGGGTCGTGCTGTTATGCAGTTGGTTGGTTAACCGATTTGCGGCGCGGTCTTGGTCACCGGGTTGGGATTTACTGTTGCTGTTACCGATAGTAGTGCTAACGGTTTGGCTAGCGCTTGCCGTAGGGCCATGGCTAGAGCTTAAGCTGTTTGGTGAGCCGCTGCACTTCTGGTTGGGCGAGGATTTCGATCAGCGCAATACGTTGGTGGTGGGCGTGGCGATGGGCTTCGCACTGGTGCCGATTATCTTTTCACTGGCAGAGGATGCGTTGTTCAGCGTACCAACCTCGCTTAGCCGGGGTTCGTTGGCCCTGGGGGCCACCCAGTGGCAAACCGTATTGCGCGTGGTGTTGCCTTCCGCCAGCGCCGGTATTTTCTCTGCGCTGATGATCGGTTTTGGCCGCGCGGTGGGGGAAACCATGATCGTGCTGATGGCCACCGGCAATACGCCGCTGATCGACGGCAGCCTGTTCCAGGGCTTACGGGCGATGGCGGCCAATATCGCTATCGAAATGCCAGAGGCCGTCACGGGCAGCAGCCATTATCGGGTCCTGTTCCTGACCGCGCTGGTGCTGTTCATCTTTACCTTTGTGTTTAACACGCTGGCGGAGGCGATACGTTTACGCTTGCGTAAGCGCTATACACTGAACCAGGAGACACCATGAGAAGCTGGGTGAAAAGCGGCTCCCCGTGGATTTGGCTGACGGCGGCATCGGTAGCCATCAGCCTGCTGGCGCTGATCGGCATTTTACTGCTGCTGGCCGGGCAAGGGACGCGTTATTTCTGGCCTAGCCCAGTTTATCAGTTCGAGCTGAATCAGACAGCCGCAGGCCCGGTATCGGTAGTGGGTGAGCTATATCAACGGCAGACGATCTCGCGCCAGCAACTGCAAGACGCCGGCGTTGTATTGCCACCAGGTGAAGCGCAGAGCTTTATCCGCTACCTGATCAAAGTGGGGAACCGGGAAATCGAAAGGCAGGATTTCCGTACTTTGCTGGCCAGTGACGTCAGTAAAATGACCACCCCACGCGACTTATTGGTGTTGGAGCGTAACAGCAACGGCACCGCGTATGGCTACCTGGCTGGCTTACTGGAAGATGGCCAACCGTTGACCGGCAGCGATCTGAGCCAGGCGTTGCAACAGCGCTTGCCGCAGATTGCTGCGCTGACGCGACAGGCGCGTGATATTCAGTTCCGCGACATGGCACGGATTAACGAACAGTTTGAGCATTTACGCCTGCATGAAAAGAGCCTGCAGCGTGAGAATAAGCTGGATGCGCGCTGGCAAGCCTCTATCCGTGCTGAACGGCAGGAGTTGCAACGCCAATACCGCCAGCTTGCAGCCAAGCTGCAAGGGTTAGAACGCGATCGCCAGCGTGATGCTTTACTGCTGCACGACATGCACGGGCAGGTTCACACCATTCCCCTGAGCCAAGTGCGCGATGCCTGGTATCCGAATGACATGAGCAGCGGGCAGAAGCTGGCGCATTGGACCAAGCAAGTGCAAAAATTCCTGACCGACAGCCCACGTGAAGCCAATACCGAAGGGGGCGTGTTCCCGGCGATCTTTGGTACCGTGTTGATGGTGATCCTGATGTCGATTGTGGTGATGCCGTTTGGCGTGATTGCCGCCGTCTATCTGCACGAGTATGCCGGTAATAATCTGCTGACGCGGCTGATCCGCATCTCCGTAGTGAATCTGGCGGGGGTACCGTCGATCGTCTACGGCGTATTTGGTCTGGGGTTCTTTGTCTATATGGTGGGGGGCTCGCTCGATCGGCTGTTTTACACCGACTCCTTGCCGAACCCGACGTTCGGCACACCGGGCGTGCTGTGGGCCGCCTTGACCCTGGCACTGCTGACCTTGCCGGTGGTGATTGTTGCCACTGAAGAAGGGTTGTCGCGTATTCCCGTTTCGTTGCGCCAGGGATCATTGGCTCTGGGAGCCACCCGGGCGGAAACCCTCTGGCGGATCGTGCTGCCGATGGCGGCACCGGCGATGATGACCGGCCTGATCCTGGCCGTAGCGCGAGCGGCGGGGGAAACGGCACCGCTGATGCTGGTTGGCGTGGTGAAATCGGTACCGGTGCTGCCGGTGGACGATATTTTCCCCTATTTGCACCTGGAACGTAAATTCATGCACCTGAGCTTCCAGATCTACGATATGGCATTTCAGAGCCCCAGCGTAGAAGCTGCGCGGCCACTGGTGTTTGCCACGGCATTCCTGCTGGTGGTAATTGTGGTTGGGTTGAACCTGACGGCAATGGGCATCCGGCATTCGCTAAGGGAGCGGTATAAAGCATGGTCGCAGTAACAAGGTTGAATCTTTTGGGGAGTACCAAATGAGTCTGATAACGCCGGGCAGCCTACCCCGGCTGGATGTCCAGCAGTTGGCCGATGAGCATACCGCGCTGGCGGTCAACGGCCTGGATCTTTTTTATGGTGACAAGCAGGTGCTGCACAATATTTCCCTGCGTATTCCCAAACACCGGGTGACAGCGCTGATCGGCCCTTCAGGCTGCGGCAAGTCGACGCTGCTGCGCTGCTTTAACCGGATGAACGATCTGGTGGATCGCTGCCGGATTGACGGCGAACTGCAGCTTAATGGCGAAACCATTTCCGGCCCGCAGATTGACGTTGCCGCTTTGCGGCGGCGCGTGGGTATGGTATTCCAGCGGCCAAACCCGTTCCCGAAATCGATCTACGAAAATGTAGTTTACGGCCTGCGCTTACAGGGAGTTCGTGACAGGCGCATTCTGGATGAAGCCGTGGAGCGATCCTTGCGTGCCGCTGCGCTGTGGCATGAGGTGAAAGATCGGTTACGGGAAAATGCGTTCCGTCTCTCCAGCGGCCAACAACAGCGGTTGGTGATTGCACGGGCGATCGCGGTTGAACCGGAAGTGTTGCTGCTCGATGAGCCGACCTCTGCGCTGGATCCTATTTCCACCTTAACCATCGAGGAATTGATTTCGGTGCTGAAACAGCGCTACAGCGTGGTGCTGGTGACCCACAACATGCAGCAGGCCGCGCGGGTTTCCGACTATACGGCGTTTATCCACCAGGGGACGCTGGTGGAATATAACGATACCGACGCGATTTTCACTTCGCCACGCCAACGCCGTACAGAGGATTACATCACTGGCCGCTATGGCTGACGGGCGAGGAGCTTAATTGGCATGCTTGCTCGGCTGTGGGGTCGGTTGTTCCTGCTGCTCAGGTTCAACCTTTTTCAGTGCGGTCACTTTTGCCTGAGCGGGCTGGGCTTGAGGAGGCGTTTTTTGCATCAGCTGGGACTGGCCAATAAACAGGCCGCCTTTCTCGATGGAGATTTCGTCGGCGAAAATATCACCGCGCATGCTGCCCTTCGGCTGGATTGATAGTGAGTCGGCGAAGCAACGGCCTTCAACCGGGCCATTGATCGTGATCTGCTGAGCGCGGATCTCGCCTTTGACATGGCCGCTGGTTTCAATGCGTACCATGTGACTGCAAATGATGTTTCCCTCAACCCGGCCTTCGACAATGATATTGCCATCGCCTTCGATCACACCGGTGAACAGCGCACCACTAGAGATAAAGGTGTCCTTCTTGGCACGGATTGGCTTGATGGCGTCGGCAACTTCAGACAGGACGTTTGGCTCGGAGTGAACAGCCGGCTGAGGCACGAGCTGATCGATCAGTTCCTGTGCTTTTTCCTCATTAACGGCTTTATTTTTCTTGTTGAATGACAGCATTTGATTCGTCCTTGTTATTTTGTAGATAAACGCCAGCGTTGCCAACAGTGCCAGAACCAAGGCGGCCAGCAGCGCGCGTTTTAAGTAGATACCGGTGAAGCTGATCCCTGTCAGCCAGAGAACGATGGACAGCGTCCATAATCCCCATATACACCATAATAAGTTGTAATTACGCATGTTTTTCAGGCCGTTTGAAGTCCATTCACCGTGAAAGTACGGCATGCCAGGCGGCAGCCAGCATGACGGTTCCTCTAGAGCTATCCGTAGTGCTCGGGATGATACCTAATCTTGTCGCCTAATTCACCACTCGGTTGGCCAACCCGAGTCTATAGCCATGCAGAAATTAATTTATTATTTGTATTATTCACGATAATGAATTGATTTTTTAAATATATTAGCGTTGAGTGGACATAAACTATTAGCTAGCTCAAACGTACAAGATTTCCTGTTGATCTTCATCGATCTGTCAGCAGGGGGGATATTCATCGCCCCCTGCTGTCAACTTACTTCATCAGAGGCTTATCACCAGACTGGGCAGTCTTGAACTTCGCTAAATACTGTGGCTGGAAGATGCACATGCGCAGTACGGTGCGGTATGCCCCGCTAACGAAGAATTCGTCAATCAGTTCACCTTCGACCTCAAAGCCCAGCTTGCTGTAAATATGGATCGCTTTCGGGTTTTCTTTATCGACGATCAAATACAGTTTATACAGGTTAAGTACCGAGAAACCGTAGTCCATCGCCAGTTTGGCGGCAGTGCTGGCGTAGCCTTTACCCTGATGCGCCGGATCGATGATGATCTGGAATTCGGCGCGGCGGTGGATATGGTCGATCTCTACCAGTTCAACCAGCCCGACCTTGGCTCCTTCATGCTCGATGATAAAACGCCGTTCGCTCTGGTCGTGAATGTGTTTATCGTACAGATCGGAAAGTTCGACAAAAGCTTCATAAGGTTCTTCGAACCAGTAGCGCATGACGCTGGCGTTGTTATCCATCTGGTGAACAAACGCCAGATCTTCCCGCTCCAGCGGGCGTAGCCTGACGTTGGTGGTGCTCGACATACATTCTCCTGGGTTCATTAATCTGGCAAAAGTATAACCTCAGGAGCTGATTGAAGGCGAAAAAAAACGGTACCGTGAAAGGCACCGTTTAGATTGCGGTTAAATTGCAGGTCAGTCGGCGGCATAACCTTGTGCTGACAGGCGTTCACCATCCAGCCAGGCAGCGTTATCGCGCATTGCCAGCCGCCCTTCGATATACCAGCTCACCACCAGCGGGTAGATGGTGTGTTCCTGGGTCTGCACACGCTCAATGACCTCATCTTCCTCGTCACCGGGGAAGATTGGCACCTTGGCTTGCAGGATCACCGGGCCACCGTCGAGCTGCTCCGTGACGAAATGCACTGAAGTGCCATGTTCGGCATCTCCGTTGTCGATAGCCTGGCGATGAGTATGCAATCCGGGGTATTTCGGCAGCAGGGAAGGGTGGATATTCAGCATTCGCCCGGCATAGTGCTGCACAAAGGCGTTGCTGAGAATGCGCATATAACCGGCCAACACCACCAAATCGGGTTGGTATTGGTCGATAGCTTGCGCTAGCGCGGCGTCAAAGGCTTCACGATCGGCAAAGGCTTTGGCATCCAACGCTTGAGCGGCAATGCCAGCTTCCTCGGCACGCTGCAGGCCATATGCTTGCGCGTTATTGCTGAATACCGCCACGATAGTGGCGGCGATCCGGCCCTGTTGGCAGGCGTCGATCAGCGCCTGGAGATTACTCCCCTGGCCGGAGACCAACACCACAATCTTTTTCATCACTGGATGACCACTTGTTGTTCGTCAGAAGAAGCGGTCAGTTTACCAATCTGCCAGGCTTTTTCACCCGCGGCGGTCAATATTGCGATGGCTTTTTCTACCGACTCCTGTGGCAGCGCAATCACCATACCGACACCGCAGTTAAAGGTACGGTACATTTCATGACGGCTCACGTTACCCGCCTGCTGCAACCAGCTAAACACGGCAGGCCACTGCCAGCTAGACTCGTCGATCACCGCCTGCATCCCTTCTGGCAACACGCGTGGGATATTTTCCCAGAAGCCGCCGCCGGTCAGGTGAGCAATCGCGTGCACTTCAACTTTTTCGATCAATTCCAGTACCGATTTGACGTAAATCTTGGTCGGCTCGAGCAGATGGTCTGCCAGCGGTTTGCCTGCCAAGTCAGTGGTGGTGGGGTCGGTCTTGCTCACTTCCAGGATCTTGCGTACCAGCGAATAACCGTTGGAGTGTGGGCCTGAAGCGCCCAGAGCGATCAGCGCATCGCCAGACTGTACTTTGCTACCGTCGATGATTTCTGATTTTTCAACCACGCCCACGCAGAAACCTGCGACGTCATAGTCTTCACCGTGGTACATGCCGGGCATTTCGGCAGTCTCGCCACCGACTAACGCACAACCGGACTGTTTACATCCTTCGGCAATCCCGGTGATCACGCTGGCGGCGGTATCCACATCCAGCTTGCCGGTGGCGAAGTAATCGAGGAAGAACAGCGGCTCAGCGCCCTGAACCACCAGATCGTTAACGCACATCGCCACCAGATCGATACCGATGGTGTCGTGGCGTTTTAAATCCATTGCCAGACGCAGCTTGGTACCCACGCCGTCGGTGCCGGAAACCAGTATCGGCTCGCGGTATTTCTGCGGCAACGCGCACAGGGCGCCAAAACCGCCCAGCCCACCCATTACTTCCGGGCGGCGGGTCTGTTTCACTACACCTTTGATGCGGTCTACCAATGCGTTGCCAGCATCGATATCGACACCTGCGTCTTTATAGCTGAGAGAGGTTTTGTCGGTCACTGCGCGATCCCCACGACGGTTTGCGGTTTGAGAACGGTGCTTCCGGCGGTGATGCCGGAACCAGGCGCGGCAATTCTAACAGCGCAAGCAAACGTTTGCGAGAACCATGTGAGCCCGCTCGAACTTTTCGTCTTCTATACTGTTGATCACTCTTTTGTTGATCTCGATCCGGCTATTGGTAGTGGCGTCGGAAGCAAAAGGCGGTATAATCCGGCGATTTTTTTGGCCGTCAACCACCTTAATAGGAGAAAAATGATGAAGATCGTTGAGGTGAAACACCCGCTGGTTAAGCACAAGCTTGGTCTGATGCGCGAACATGATATCAGCACCAAACGCTTTCGTGAGCTGGCTTCTGAAGTGGGTAGTTTGCTGACCTATGAAGCGACCGCCGATCTGGTAACAGAGAAAGTTACCATCGAAGGCTGGTGTGGGCCGGTTGAAGTTGAGCAGATTAAAGGGAAAAAAATTACCGTAGTGCCAATCCTGCGTGCCGGTCTGGGCATGATGGAAGGGGTGCTGGAGCATGTACCGAGCGCTCGTATCAGCGTGGTTGGGGTTTATCGTGATGAAGAAACCCTGGAGCCGGTCCCATATTTCCAGAAACTGGTTTCCAACATTGACGAGCGTATGGCGCTGGTGGTTGACCCAATGCTGGCTACCGGTGGTTCGATGATCGCGACTATCGACCTGCTGAAGAAAGCCGGTTGTAGCAGCATCAAGGTGCTGGTACTGGTCGCCGCTCCTGAAGGGATCGCCGCGCTGGAGAAAGCGCATCCGGATGTTGAGCTGTATACCGCGTCGATCGATCAATGTCTGAATGACAAAGGGTACATCGTGCCTGGCCTGGGTGATGCAGGCGATAAGATATTTGGTACCAAATAAAATAAATAAGCCGACCTGAGAGTCGGCTTTTTAATGCCCTGTGGATTGCCAACCCTGGTAATCCATTGAGCATTGATCACCAAGCCAACACAACGGATACTAACTCAGAGGAAAAACACCCCATGACCCGTCGCGCCATCGGCGTTAGTGAACGCCCGCCGCTGTTCCAGACCATCCCACTCAGCTTCCAGCATCTGTTTGCCATGTTCGGGGCCACCGTGCTGGTGCCGATCCTGTTCAAGATCAACCCGGCGACGGTGCTGTTGTTCAACGGCGTGGGAACATTACTGTATCTGTTTATCTGTAAGGGCAAGATACCCGCCTATCTGGGTTCCAGCTTTGCGTTTATTTCACCGGTGTTGCTGCTGTTGCCGCTGGGGTATGAGGTTGCTCTGGGCGGTTTTATCATGTGTGGTGTGCTGTTCTGCCTGGTGGCGCTGATCGTCAAAAAGGCCGGAACCGGCTGGCTGGACGTGATGTTCCCTCCTGCGGCGATGGGTGCAATCGTTGCCGTCATCGGTTTGGAGTTGGCGGGCGTAGCGGCCAACATGGCCGGGCTGCTACCGGCGGAAGGCACCTCCGCAGACAGCACGACCATCACTATTTCACTGGTGACGCTGGGTGTTACCGTATTGGGCTCGGTGCTGTTCCGCGGCTTCCTGGCGATTATCCCGATCCTGATCGGGGTGTTGGTAGGCTATGCGCTGTCGTTCTTTATGGGCGTGGTGGATCTGACGCCAATCCGTGACGCGCACTGGTTTGCCTTGCCGACCTTCTACACGCCACGCTTTGAGTGGTTTGCCATCTTCACCATTCTGCCTGCGGCATTGGTGGTGATTGCCGAGCACGTTGGTCACCTGGTAGTCACGGCGAATATCGTCAAGAAGGACCTGCTGCGCGATCCGGGCCTCCACCGCTCAATGTTCGCCAACGGCATTTCCACCGTGATCTCCGGCTTCTTCGGCTCTACGCCTAACACTACCTATGGTGAGAACATTGGTGTCATGGCCATCACCAAGGTTTACAGCACCTGGGTGATCGGCGGAGCGGCAATTCTGGCCATTCTGCTTTCCTGCGTAGGCAAGCTGGCGGCGGCGATCCAGGTGGTACCGGTGCCGGTGATGGGCGGTGTTTCCCTGTTGCTGTATGGCGTGATTGGCGCTTCGGGTATCCGCGTATTGATCGAATCCAAGGTGGATTACAACAAGGCGCAGAACCTGATCCTGACTTCGGTGATCCTGATTATCGGCGTTAGCGGCGCGAAAGTGCATATCGGTGCAGCGGAGCTGAAAGGTATGGCATTGGCGACCATCGTCGGCGTCGGCCTGAGTCTGCTGTTCAAACTGATCAGCCTGTACCGCAAGGAAGAAGAAGTGATCGATGTGCCAGAAGAGCGACTGGACCAAAAATAATCGGCAGAGGTCCATTAGCTTGCTGGTAGAGCGGGCCTGATAGTGATTGTGCCAATATTACTCACCTTAACGGTGGGAATATTGGCTTCACGACCAGACGATTTTCCTTGAGTGCTTTTAGGTCCACTATAGCCTGCTTGCTGTGTCTTGATAGCAGGCTATTGGCACGGATAATGGGGCTGCAGGGTAGTGCATCTGCCAACGGTTTCCCGGTTATAATCGATTACAATATAAGACCTGAATGTCGGTTTCATAGATAAAGCCCCCTTGCTTACCGGCCGGGCGTATGGTGTAGCCTGACAGACTGTTTATTTTAGAAAAAATATCTGACACAAGGCGTTTTTCGACATTCTCAGGGATGGTATCTCGGGCATACTTATTGATCTAAAGGAATTTTAAAAAATAAAAGCCATTATCGTCAACTTGGTTGCTGGCAATGACATTACGCCTGATAAAGTACGTGTTCTTCCCATCATAAAATTTTGCAGTGATTGATAATTTACCTCTGCCATCATCTTTGTCGCTGTTGTCTTTTAAAATTATTATAATGTTATAGGTGGCAACCACTTCAGATTTTGGAACAAAAAATTTAAATAAAGTTTAGATTTGCAAGAGATAGTCTCTGTTTTGTTATCGAAATAAAGAAAGTAATTATTACGGCCAGTATAATACATATCCATACTCCTAATGGAATAATGATTTAAGTTTTCACAGCCAGTCCAATGATATAATTTACAATTGCTTCTAGCATCACCATCAATACGGTTGTCACATAAGAAAGTTGATTCTCGTTTAATCGCAGGGTTTTCAACGTAATGCAAAGACTGGTTACCTACGTTATTATACTCTATGTTGTGATTAGTATCTAAGAGTAAACAGGTAACGTGCGGCGGCTTGGTATAGATGCTTTGCTGCAGTAGAAAAGGCCGGAGGTGGTTGCCCTTACTCCGGCTCCGCATATTGTCCGTGTATCAGATGCGGGTGCAGTACAATAATGTGGTATCTGTCTGACCTACCAGATAGCCTTGTTTTCCAACCAGGCATTTTGTATCACCCGCCAAACTATTCACTATATTTTTGCTTGGGTTTTGACATGCGGGCTCTCTGCTGTGCGCTTTTGAATTGATATAGGTCCAGGATAAATTATCAGAGGAACTATAAAGGGTACAGTTTCCATCTTGATATGAAATAGAGTCATTATTTAACGGTTGGCGATCGCTAGTAACCAACAACATGACTAGGCTAATAATAAACGGCATAAAATAAAATAGTTTATGCCACCCGGATGAGCTCTCAACCTGGGGGGGGATGTTTGCGTTTTCTGATAATCTCAGCAGATTATGACTCACTTGTTCATGAATTGATGCGCGATTTTCTGTGCATTGAAATACATCAGCTATGCGCTCAATAGCAAAGTTTGTGGATATATTAAATCCGAGTTGTGGCGTGGTTTTAATAATCTCTCTATCTATACCTAAAGCCCCGAAATTTTTCCTTAACATATAGATATGTTGGTAAAGCGTATTCGGGCCGACAACCATTCCTTTTTGCCCCCAAATGTCCTTAACAAGAGCATCTTGTGAGATGATCTGATGCTTGGCATCAATAAGGATCTGTAAGCACTCGGCACCAGGTTTTGACAGTTTTATTTTTACATTTGGCTTATTCAGCTTAAAAATGACACCCTCTACACTATTGTAAACTATAGTTTTGTTAATCAGGTAATCATTGGTCATTTCAAGCTCCTTTATTTTTGGAGTAATCCTAAGTTAATGGGCTAGTATATAAAATATGCCAGTCAACAGAAAGGATTACGGGGATGTAAGTCTCATGACCTGAGAGCAAAGAAGATAAGATCTGAAAGTACGTTAGCCGGCCATAAAAATGCCGCCATAGTTGGCGGCATTAGAAGACTATAATTATCGCTCTTATTTAGCAAGGTGCTTTGGGTAGCTTGCTAATAATAATTTATGGTGAATAACACTTTGCTGTCTGCTTTGCCCGGTGTCACTTTGTTCTCTGTTTTGATATACCTGGCTACCAAAGGAATAGTCAGGCTGGTATTAGCACTATTGCTAACGGCGATCCGCTGCTCATTACCAAGATTGAACAGGGTGTTGCTAGCTTTGTTACCCGAAGCAAGCTGGATACCAACGCCGTTGGCCGTGTTGTTTGAAGGCTCTAATTTGACGATGCCGTTGGCGGCGTTGATATTGCCATATAATGCAGACAGCTTTAGTCCAATGGCATTACCGGTATATTTTAACCCAGAAATCGCGCCGGTTAAGTGCACTGTGTTAAAGGCATTATTGATATAACCGTAGAACCTTGGGCAGTTGGTCATTTTGATTGAAGCGTCACGCCACTCGCTGGAGCCTTTTGACATCATATCAAAGATATCCCAGGAGCCGAGATCGACAGTATAATCCGGTACGCTGCAGGTTTGAGAGATGATCCTTAAACTGCCGCTAAAGTTAACAGTATAGGGCTTCCATGAGTAAAGGACGGCACTGCCGTTGGCAACGGTGTAATCATTACGAATGACGGCGGTAGGTAAGGAGCTGCCGTTCAGCGTACCCGGAGTGATATTACCGGTTTTTATCAGTAACATCGTGATGGTGGTCCAAACCTGTATATCACCAATGCTGGCTCGGGTTTCACTGTACCATTGATAGGCGGTGGCATTAAGACCCGTGTTGCCTCTGGCTATCACCACGCCAACACCAGGGATATTGGTGTTGTAAATTTTTCCTGAATAAGTCCCTCCTTGCCAGCTGGAAAGCGACTGCGGCATTTTGGTGAGATAAATATACTGCCTGTCCGTATGCGGGCCGGTGCCATTACAAAGACCATGGGGCGCTTTAGCATAATCCTTGGTTGAGGTAATGTCTTGCCGGTAAATGATGGACCCGAGGGGGAGTTCGTTACCCACGGTGATATTCCCTCCCTGCAAGGGAAAGGCATCGGTTCTAACCGGTACATTTATCTTACAGGTTAGTGCTAAACCTGCTGAACTGTAGGCAACCAGAACGACTAATAAGGCGTGTAAGCTACGGTTAATTAGGGTTGATCGAATGCTTGCAAGCCACCCGTTAGTAAACCTGTTCATTGTTAATCCTCCCGGCAGATTGAATCAAAGCGGATAATGTTTTTAATGGTCGAGCCTGGTTGTTTAGGTGGTAAAATGTAATTCAGCTGGCAGTATTGACCCGGTTGGCTACCCCACTTGACCGTAAGTTGGTCACGTTGCTTCTCTACCCGCGCGTAGATTTGTCCCATCTGGCCAACGCTGCCGATGTTGTTTTTCACACTGTCGAACACTTCGGCCCCAAATGGCACCGCTTCGCCATTAGCGCGTTGCGCCATGATCAACAGCGGTGTCCCTTGCTGGGTTTTAAACGTCACCTTACTCACCGCGCCTGCATGGGGGGCAACTTTGTCACTGGTATTTTCCAGCTCGACCTCGAACGGCATGCCTTTTGGATCTATGGTGATTTCATTCATCTCATAGGGGTTCAGATAAGGCACGGCGGCATGTCCCCATGGATCGATGCGCACACCTGAATAGCCGCCAACCTTGGCGCCGGTCGCCCCCTTTGCTTCAACCACGGCGAAGGTATCGCCAGTATAAGGGGTCATGACGACGCCTTGCGGCCAGGCGATCATCGTGCCACTCAGTCCAGCCGACGCATTCTGATAATGTCTGCCCGCACCGTAAGTGGCGGTCATATGGGTGTAAGCTGAACGGTAACCACCGTTGAGTGCCATGCTGCTGCCCCCACCTTGGTTATAATGCATTGCGCTGGCACCGTAGTTGTATTGGTAGTCCTCCCCGGCACTGCCGGAAATCCCGACTTGTTGGCCACTTTGCCCCGTGGTGCTGTGATTCAGGCTGGCGCTCAGCGATGGTAGATTGGCATTTTCTTTACGCCCTAATGGCATGCTGAGGTTAAGCAGCCAGTTGGTTTCCATCCCGCCCCGCATGCCGCGAACGCGCCCGGCACTCAGGCTGTAGCTGATATCTCGATATTCGTTGCTGTAGCCAAGTTGATATTGAAGATCGGTATTGCCTTGATTCCAGTAATCCTGGGTATAACCGGTGACATACATTTGACCCCAACCGACTGGTAGCCCCTGATTCATGGTGATATTAAAGCGGTTACGTGGCCGCCAGATATTGTCGGCCGATTGGCCGCGCTGCTCGGCATCGATCGCCCGCATGGCGGTCATATAGTCGTAATAGCCGGAGGTTGAATAGCGATAGGCGGCGATGGTCAGGTTACTGTTGGTTGCCGGCAGGAACTTGCTGTAGGTCAACTGGAAGCTCTGCCCGCTGTTCATCCGCTCTTTGGTGCTTTCCAGATGGACTCGAGCCTGGCTGACATCGGCGGAGAACGCGCCAATCGAGGTGCTCAATGCTGCCCCCAATTGCAGCGCATAATAATCATTACTTGCCTGCAGGCCACCGTAGCCGGTCAGGGTATTGGTCAGCCCGCGTTGATAAGTGGCCTGTACCAGAGTGGGTTTTGAGGACAGCGAGATATCATTGAGTTTACCTGCGACCACGTCGTAGTGGTGGGTTCCTGGGCGTAGCAATTGGGCGACCGACGCATAAGGAACCTGGAAGTTCTGCACGCTGCCGTCTGCTTCCTTAACCGTTACGTCCAGATTGCCACCAAAGCCGGTCGGGTACAGGTCGTCAATCACGAAGGCCCCCGGCGAAACCGTGGTCTCATAAATAACCAGACTGTTCTGGCGGACGGTGACCCGCGCATTGGTCCGCGCGATCCCACGGATATTGGGGGCATACCCGCGCAGGGAAGGGGCCAGCATGCGGTCGTCGTTGACTAGTTCAATCCCTCGGAATGGAAGAGTATCAAACACCTGTCCTTTAGTGCTGGTTTCCCCCAAGCGTACACGGCCCAAGATGGCCGGAATATCACGCTCGACATAGTTGTTAATCGACTGGTATTGCCCGCCGATCCTCTCCTGCCAGTTATAATTCCCATCGTGGCGGAAATACCAGGCGCCGATATTGATGCCGGCATTTATCCCGGTGTAGACCGAGTTGCTGGTTTCTCCACGTGAGTGCGTGGTATAGACGTTGGTGTTGTATCCTAACAGCAACGCAGGGATGCCCTTATCCCACAGCTCCGGGCTGACAAAGCCGCGCGCGATATTTTGCATCATCGCCTGCGGGATGCTGATATCCAGGCGCTGTAACCCTGAGTCGAACGCCACCTGAGCCTGTGGGATCAGGTGGGTGAGTGGGTAGCAACTTTGTTCATTGCGTAGAGCCTCAGTAAAAGTGGCAGGCAGTTGGCTGTAGTTAAAATTGATTTTTTTCAGGATAGCTGGTGACAGGCAAGGCAAGACTTGCTTATCCGCCTGCTCGACAAACAACACCTTTTCGTGCGTCGCCAGTTCGCCGTTAACATAGATATCGGCTGGGTAGGTGCCCGGTGAAGCCGCTGCGCCGTGTTCAAAACGGGATAAATCAACCGCGTCCGCCTCAGACGAGCTTAGAAATATCGGGTCGAAACGCACTCCTGTTCCCGTGGGAACATCGTTGCGCAAAATCGATGGCGTATCTTCTGTGGCTTGGGCCGCAGGCATGACGGCCAACATTACCATGGTAGCCAATAGAGAATAATGGAATGGATGACGCATAGTAGGTAAACAACCCTGTTTATATTTATCCCAAATACAACGACGGATTAAAGAACAGCCTTCACTGTTTTAACCGCCCCCCAGTCGTTAACGTATTCGTAGGCGATTCCAGTTCCCGCAGGTAAAGTGCGCACGTCTTTCAGTGTGAAATGTTGAACGCCGCCGGGAGGCACCATCTCGCCTTCAGTAGAGAACGTATTTCCCCCTTGATGCACGACCACCGAGACTAATGAAACGTAATAGGGTGAGGAGTTGGTTGCCTGAAGTTTTCCGTTGCTAAAAGACCAAACCAATTTTTCAGCGGCGTCGGTCGCTTTGGTGTTATCGGCAATGGCAGTCGGACGATAGAAGATTTTTATCCGGGTACGGAAGGCGACTTGCAGGCGATTGGGCGCGATATTTTCCTTCACCGGTGGAATTTCCAATACGTTTAACCAATACACGGATTCTTTATTTTCAGGCAGCGCAGGTGATGCGGTATAACTCAGGCGTAGCGTCTGGCTTTTATTAGGATCGATGCGGTTAATGGGCGGCGTCAGAATAAAGGGTACGCGAATTTTTTCCGGTTTGGCATCGGAGTCGCCGGTATCAATCCAGCTTTGTACCAACATAGGAGCCTGACCGACATTCGATAATTTGACGGTCACTTCCTTGTCATTCCCTGGATAAACCACGCGGGTCCCGTTGACCACAATACTGGCCGAGCCAGGCAGCGGGGAAATCAGTAGAAAGCATAAGGCAGCCCAGAGTGTTAACGGGAATGATTTGCTGAACATAAATGCACTATCCTTGAACAATGAACAGGGAGGTTGCCCTCCCTGATAAATCAAAACATTATTTGTACTGCAGGTTATAAACTACGCTACTGGTCACGGTACCCGGCGTGGTTTGGCCATTGGCATAATATTGAACGGCGTACGGCAACAGCGCGGTACCGTTGGCCTGATCGATATCGATATAAGTCATATCGTTGACCTGGTTGGTGCTACCGATGTCGATGACTTTATAGTTGCCAGACACGTCCAGTAATTGCAGATCAACCTTGGTGGCACTACCGCCAACGTTTTTCAGGCGTCCAGTGCCCAGGTCTACTGTATTGCCCGGTTGGAAGAATGCCGAAACCTTGGAATGGCCACCCGCAGTACCGATCACACATTTGGAGATGTTCATCTTGAAAGAGGCACGGCCGGTGGTGTCACCAGCGCTGGTCAGTTCGGTTACGCTAACGGTGGGCAGAATGATGGTGGCATCTGCGCCCTGACCTTCGATGTCCACGTCACAGGTGCTATCAGTCAGTAGGCCATTAAACGTAATGGTACCGGTTGAGGCAGCTTGTACAGAAGTAGCCAAACCCAGTGCAGCCAGCAGAGAAAAACTAACAATTGTTTTTTTCATCTTTAAAACGTCCTTTATAGATCGAGTATTGTTACCATCATGGTAATACTTGGTGTGTAAGTAGGTTGTAGCGAACAATAAATGGCTTATTAATTCGTTACGCCTCCTTTTTTAAACGTAAAGCTACGTTCAAACCTGTCGCCCATTCATACAGCTACCTTTAACGAGCGATTAAATTATCTGACTTGAATAAAGTGACGGAATTACATGCTTTAGTGCAGTCCAAGGATTTTTACCTTCATCATCAATTCCTGATTGCTGAATACGCCCAACCGTTTCATTGAATTACGTTTGTGGGTACTAATCGTTTTAACGCTTTTATGGGTCAATTGCGCAACCCTGTATGGGCTATGGCCCATAGATAAATGCCGAACCGTTTCCTTTTCTATCTCGGATAAGTTCAGCTGTGGGGGACTGTTTATATCAAATCGGCCCATTAAGAACAGCATCGATAATTTTTTGTGTAATTCCTGTTTGAATCTGGTGATGGTTATATCCAGATCGAACAGGCAAACGCTCCAGTCGGTAGGGGTACCTTGTAACAAACGCTGGCAGCGTTCAGAACAAAAAACGATGCTGGGTGTTTTCGGTGTTGGCCGGTTAACAAAAGGTAGTACGTCGGTCAGGCACTTCTGGCTGATTACCCATATGTCGATTTGAGGTATTGCCTGCCCTGATTCCAAAGGCATGCGTAGCGGAATATCAGCCAAGACGCTTTCTACTCCATATTTAAAAAATGAGTCAACCCCATAAATATTGATTACTGGCTTATGCTTCATTTCTTCCTCAAAGATACAGTTCTAGCAGTGAGCACAATAGGGATCAGGGTTAATATTAACCTGACTTACTTTTTTAACTGCAAAGTGATATTCTGACTCTTGGCTGAGTTTATTGCTGATTAGGCCATCTTTAATAGTAAAGCGTTTTTATGTCGGCCCTTGAAATACTGACGCCTTTGCTTCTGGATGTAATGATAATCTCTTCCGAAATCCCCAATAACGCCAGTTTTAACTTGAGTTCTTTGAGTTCTTGCCACAGGAATTGGTTTGAAGATGAATAGTTCATCTTGCCAATGACCTCGCTCAGCAATTCCTGACGGCTGACATATTTGTCACCGGCATGCTTGAGTAAATAGGTGAGTATGGCCATCGTCACTTCTTTTAGCGAGACGATCGCGCAGGAGAAGTTGGCGCTAGGTTTGTCCGTACTGAGGCGAACTATCCTGTTATGCTTAACATCGATTTGCAGATCCGGCTCAACCCAGAAGCCAAATAGTTTTTTCCTATCCATTTCCTAAAACTCCTGTTATTAGGTAGAGAGCCTATCCGTTGGTAAGACAATTCTATGTTCTTACCCATATAAAACAATACGTTTAATATCCTGATCTCATGGTTTCCATTTTGTAACAAAATGGAGTTTTTGACTGAGTAATCGTAGTTTTCTGGATGTAAAAACTACATTTGTCCGTAATAATGAACTTTACGCTGCAGTTGATCAGGTTTTTTTGGCTAGTATAAAATATCAAAAATAAATGATGTTAGGTCTAAAAATCTGTTGCTATGGTTAAATTTAATAAATTCAGTTAGATGGACTTAATCCTGAAATTGAGTTAATTCCTATTTTCTGGCCACTGATTTTAACAAATTAATGCCCGCTTCAATTTCTGGTTCATCAGAGAACGCTGAACTTGTGCAAGCAGCGGCTCCCGTTTGCCAGACTTATATTACGGAGGATCCAGCGGTATAAAACTCAAAGTTTATCATTCAATCTCAATGAGATGACCTAACTATCCTATAGGATCTTGGTGTAAATAAATTGCATCTATAATGTTGTTTTTTTGGTTTTTAGGCTGTTTTTTATTGGGATATTTAGCTGCAATCGATAGCACCTCATTAACCAGAAAAATCTTAATGAAGTGTTAATGTTCACATTAATGACAACTCTTGGGTCATTCGCTATCAATGGGTTTGGCCAAGCCTATTTGATGGAGGGCATATCAGACACTTTATCAACGGTTTTGCTGAATCGAGGTGGGGGAAAGCAGAAAAGAAATGAAGGGCGGGTCACCAAGCGGGCGCAGCATGCTGCGCCCATACAGAGCAAATCTGTTTATTGATTGGCGGGCTGAGCCGGTTGTTCGGTTTTACCGTCGGCTTGTTGAGCCTTATTGTCCATGCTGTTCTTAAGCTGTTCGGTTTTTGCCTTGGCCTGTTGCGCCAGATCGTTCGCTCCGTTAATCGCATCGGCCTTGATGTTTTTGGCTTGATCGATCAGCTGCTGGCTTTGTTTGTCAGCATCCTGTTTGATTGCTGCGGCCTTGGCCTTGGCATCATCAGTGAGGGCATCCGCCTGCTTGGCGGCGTCATCTTTAATGGCGGAAGCCTGGTCCTTCAACTGTTCCGTCTGGGCCGCCGCGGCCTGCTTGATCTCTTCCGCTTTGGCCTTGGCATCGTCGGTCAGTTGATCCGCTTTCTTTTCCGCCGCATCTTTCATTTGTTCGGCACTGTCTTTGGCCTTATCCAGATGGGAATCGACCTTGGCATCATCGCAGCCCACCAGCAGTAAACCTACCATTGAGGCCAATAGCACTTTATTCCACGCTTTCACGGTCTAGCTCCTTTCGGTCATCTTCAATTTGTGCGATTTATCTTAGAACAGCTTTGCCGTATAAGACAAATTTGGCAACTAAATTGCGTTGTTCTCATGGCGGGTTCAACAGCGGTTGCTTTCTGTGGTAGACTCTTCGCGTTTTCCTGCCAGTTTTGGTTGAGGTGCTTTTCTGAATACGCCGGCACAGCTTTCACTGCCACTTTATCTACCCGATGATGAAACTTTTGCCAGTTTTTATCCGGGTGAGAACCCATCCTTGTTAGCCGCGATCCAATCCGCAGTCCGTCAGGAGCATGGTAGCTACATCTATTTCTGGTCACGCGAAGGCGGGGGGCGCAGCCATTTGCTGCATGCGGCCTGTGCCGAACTCTCGCAGCGTGGCGAAGCGGTAGGCTATGTGCCCCTAGATAAGCGGGCCTATTTTGTGCCCGAAGTGCTGGACGGCATGGAACAACTAGCGTTGGTCTGCATCGATAACATCGAGTGCATCGCCGGTGATGAGGAATGGGAAATGGCGATTTTCAATCTCTATAACCGCATTCTGGAAACTGGCCGCACCCGCCTGTTTATCACTGGCGATCGTCCGCCGCGCCAGCTAAATCTGCATTTGCCGGATCTTGCCTCGCGCCTGGATTGGGGGCAGATCTATAAGCTACAGCCACTGTCGGACGAAGAGAAACTACAGGCGTTGCAGTTGCGCGCCAAACTGCGTGGTTTCGAACTGCCGGAAGACGTGGGTCGTTTCCTGCTCAAGCGTCTGGATCGTGAAATGCGCACGCTGTTTATGACGCTCGATCAGCTGGATCGCGCGTCGATCACGGCACAGCGCAAGCTGACCATTCCGTTTGTGAAGGAAATCCTGGGGCTGTAGCTAGCCACTATTCCCCATTCCCACTCCTTAGACTATTCAGCCTTCGTGTAACAGCGCACTGCGGAATGACAGGATGTGTGCCTGCGACGGCGTCGCTGTCCTGTGCGGCCAACGCGCTGATAATCGCCCGGCTTGCTGTCACAGGATCTCAAGCACCTGCTCCGGTGGTCTGCCAATGCGGGCTTTGCCGCCTTTGACCACGATTGGGCGTTCGATCAGTTTCGGATTGCTCACCATCGCTTGCAGCAGTTGTTCTTCGCTCAGGGTTTCATCCGCCAGATCCAGCTCCTTGTAGAGATCTTCTTTCTTGCGCATCAATTCGCGGGCAGAAGTGAAACCAAGTTCTTGCAACAGCTTTTTCAACTCGGCGACGGAAGGCGGCGTATCCAGATACAGCACCACTTGCGGTTCGACGCCCTGCTGTTTCAGCAGTGCCAGCGTCTCACGGCTCTTCGAGCAGCGTGGGTTGTGATAAATAGTGACGTTTTTCACCTTTTCTCTTTCCTTGTTCAAATCAAGTGCGTTGGAACTTGCTGAAGGTTCTTTGCAACTGACGGAGTTGGTCAATCCGCGCGTCATAGCGAGCCTGTTTCAGGCTGCCCAGCTTTTGCAATGAGCTGGCGTTGCTTAGCAATCCGATCGCCTGATCCAGACGGCCAGCCAGCGCCAGGCTTTCTGCCCGGGCGGAGAGTTCTTCATCGCGTAGACCTTGGGCCGCACTGGCCTGAGCCAGCAGATCCCAGCCGTTAGGATCGTTCGGATGGGCAAAGGTATAGCGGTTGAGGATTTTTGATGCTTGAGCGGGTTGATTGCCCTCAACGTAGGCGTTCGCCAGGTTGAGCAGCAACACCGGGTTATTGCTTTGCGCCGCATTGACCGCCTCAAGGCGAGCAATGGCCTGAGTGGCTTTATTCTGACCCAGATCGATGTCGGTCAGCAGGTCCAGCATCCAGACGTTTTTCGGATCCTTTGCCAGCAGTGGCTGAATAAGATTGCGCGCTTCGTCGTATTTCTTGGCTTCATAGAACAGGATCGCCCGACCATATTTAGCGGCTATTTGCTCGCGAATGTTGCCTTTGCTGTAAGTGTCCAGCAGGTCTTCGCTCAGACCATAGCCTTCCGAGCTGTACATGCCCAGCGTACGGACCCGCGCTAGCAGATAGTCTTGGCTGGATTGCACCAACTGGCGTGGCATTTGGTTGGCGCGGTTGCGGGCGTCAGAAAGCCGACTGTCTGGCAACGGGTGCGTCAGCAGCATTTCCGGTGGTTTTGAGGCGTAGCGGGACTGATCGGCCAGTCTTTGCAAAAAGTCTGGCATCGCTTCGGGATCGAACCCGGCGCGCTGCAATACCTGAATACCGATACGGTCAGCCTCTTGTTCATTTGCTTGGGTGAAGCTGATCATCCCCTGCTGCGTTCCTGCCAGCGTACCGCTCAGCGCCGCCATGCCCATGGTTGGGTTGGCCATCGCCAGCAGGATAGAGCCCAGTGCGCCCACCCAGGTCAGCGGCGCGTTGCGTTGCTGGTCTTCCATTGCGCGGGCCAGGTGGCGCTGGGTCACGTGTGATATTTCGTGTGCCAGGACCGAGGCCAGTTGGCTCTCGTTGTCGGTTTCACGAAACAGGGCTGAGTGCAGGACCACGTTGCCGCCGAAGAAGGCAAAGGCGTTGATCTCGTCGTTACGGACTAGAAAGAAGTGGAATGGGGTGCGTACCGAATAGGCGCTGGCGACCAGCCGGTTACCCAACTGGTTGATATACTGGGTCAATAGCGGATCGTTGATCAACGGGGCGCTAGCGCGTAGCTGCCGCACGTAAAAATCGCCCATGGTCAGTTCCTGGCCGATGCTCAACGTCCCCCCTGCGGAAGTCCCCATATCCGGCAGTTGGTCTTGCGTTTGGGCGTTAAGCGGCGCCAACGCAGAGGTGCAAAGAGAGCCGAGCAGCAGGACTGTTAACGCTGTTTTAGTCAACCGGATGGTCATAGTCAGGTCATTCCCTCAATAAAGTCATCAAGTAAGACGTCAGTATCAGATAAGAGTTCTTCTTCCGTGCCAGACTCTCCAGTACAATCAGCGCGAAAGTGCGTTGGCTCACAAAAATGCATTTTCAGGGGATCGTGCGCCTGAGCAGCAAAACGCTATCACATCATAGCCAGCCACAACCCACATTGAAACGCTGCACGGTGATAACCGGGCTAAAATTATTTAAAAATCATGTCATACCTGCTCGGCCGCATAGGGATTGGCGAGCCTCACCCCTCATTGATGGAATAAGGAGCAATCTCTGATGTTGGAGTTGTTATTACAGTGGTACCGACGTCGTTTCACCGATCCACAAGCTATTGCGTTGCTGGTGATCCTGGTTGCCGGGTTCTGCATCCTTTATTTTTTTCACGGTATCTTGACCCCATTGCTGGTGGCGCTAGTGCTTGCTTACCTGCTGGAGTGGCCTACCGCACGCCTTCAGCGCCTGGGATGTTCGCGCACCTGGGCGGCAAGTATCATGCTGATCGTGTTTGGCGGTATTGCCATGTTGTTGGTCTTTGTGGTCGCGCCAACCGCTTGGCAGCAGGGCATCAACCTGATGACCGATTTACCGGGCATGCTCAATCAGTTCTACAACTATGCGGCGACCTTGCCGACACGTTACCCGGCGCTGGTGGATGCGGGCATCATTGATATGATGGCGCAGAACCTGCGTGAGCGCCTGTCTGGCATGGGAGAATCGGTGGTGAAATTCTCGCTTGCTTCACTGGTTGGGCTGCTGACTCTGGCCATCTATCTGATCCTGGTCCCTTTGATGGCGTTCTTCCTGCTGAAGGACAAAGAGCAGATGATCAATGCGGTGCGCCGTGTGCTGCCGCGCAACCGTGGGCTGGCAGGGCAGGTATGGATCGAGATGAACCAGCAGATCACCAACTATATTCGCGGCAAGGTGTTGGAGATGGTGATCGTCGGGGTGGCGACCTATCTGGTGTTCTTCATCCTGGATATGCGTTATTCCCTGCTCTTGGCGGTGTTGGTCGGCCTCTCGGTGCTGATCCCATACATCGGCGCGGTGCTGGTGACGATCCCGGTGGTGGTGGTGGCCATGTTCCAGTGGGGCATTGGTGCCGACTTCTGGACGCTGATTATCGCTTATCTGGTGGTGCAAGGGTTGGATGGCAACCTGTTGGTGCCGATCCTGTTCTCCGAGGCGGTCAACCTGCATCCGCTGGTGATCATTCTCTCGGTGATTATCTTCGGCGGCCTGTGGGGGTTCTGGGGCGTATTCTTCGCCATCCCGTTGGCGACACTGGTGAAAGCCGTGATCCACGCCTGGCCGGATGACATGCTGGTGGATGTGGGGGACGAGGTGAAGTAAGGAGATAAAGCGCAGCAACGGATGTTGCTGCGCTTTACTTTATTACTGCTGCAGGTAGTTCAGAACGATTTCGTGGTGATTGGTGGTCTTGAAATCATCGAACACTTTCTCAACTTTGCCGTCGGTGCCGATCAGGAAACTGATACGGTGAATGCCGTCATAGGTTTTGCCCATGAAGGTTTTCTCGCCCCAAACGCCAAACTGCTGAGCTACCTGATGATCTTCGTCGGATAGCAGCGTGAAATTGAGCAGTTCTTTCTCAACAAAACGCGAGAGCTTTTCGGGTTTATCGGTGCTGATGCCCAGCACTTCGACGCCCGCCTTTTTCAATTCATCCATGTTGTCACGTAACCCGCAGGCTTGCACGGTGCAACCTGGCGTCATGGCTTTGGGATAAAAGTAAACCAGTACTCGTTGTCCCTGGAAGTCGGCCAAGTTAATTTCCTCGCCATCCTGGTCGAGTAAACTAAATTTCGGCGCTATATCACCGGCTTTCAATGGGCTCATAACTACTCTCCATCTCTCTCATCATGCTGTGGATAGTTCACCACGCTAATACTGCCTTGCGCATTCAATTCTGTACATAGGCGATAAAAGGCTTGTTCAATATTTGTGGCATCCTGACCGCCGGAACTGTGAGCGGTGATCTGAATATAGAGCTGTGAGAGCTGCTCACCTTTTGCTGGCTGAGTCCGTGACACCAGCTCGGCAATGTTCATCTGGCTCGAATCAAACAGGCCGGTAAACCGCTCGATGATATGCGGGGAGTCTTTCACCTCAACCTGTACCCACACTGTAGCGGGCATTGGCGGTCTTTCTTGCGAGTTTGTGCGTTTCATCACGATCAGTAAATCCAGCTCGGCGCCTTTTTGCGGCAAAGTGGATTCGATCAGGGTAATCGCGTTCCAGCTACCTGAAAGCAGCATGATGAAGGTGAACTCTTCACCCAGCATGGCCAGACGGCTATCTTCGATATTGCACCCGCAGCTACTGACGTGGCGGGTGATGGCGTTGACGATACCGGGGCGATCGGCGCCCAGTGCGGTGATCACCAGATAGTGTTCATCAGGCTTAGGCAAAATGCAGCTTCCTGTCGTACTGAATGGGGTTACCATGGTAAACATAAAAAAAACCGCCTGCCAAGCGCTTAGACACGTTGTTTGCTTGCTTTTGGATAGGTGACAAAAGTACCATGGGTAACTTGTTTGTGAAGGGGACGGCCAATGTTTACGGGAAGTATTGTTGCACTGGTTACGCCGATGGACACCAAAGGTGCTGTCGATCGTGCGAGCCTAAAAAAACTGATTGATTATCATGTAGCCAGTGGGACTGCGGCGATTGTTTCCGTAGGAACTACCGGCGAGTCCGCCACGCTGCCCCATGACGAACATGTGGACGTGGTCTTGCAGACGCTGGAACTGGCCGCAGGCCGTATTCCGGTGATCGCAGGCACCGGTGCCAACGCTACCAGCGAGGCTATCTCACTGACGCAGCGTTTCAGCAATACCGGTGTCGTGGGCTGCCTGTCAGTCACGCCTTACTACAACAGACCGACCCAGGAAGGTCTGTATCAGCATTTCAAAGCCATTGCCGAAAGCACCGATCTGCCGCAGATCCTCTACAACGTGCCTTCACGCACCGGCTGTGACATGCTGCCGCTAACGATTGCTCGTTTGGCCAAAATTAAGAATATTGTTGCCGTTAAAGAGGCAACAGGGAACTTAAGTCGTGTTAGTCAGATCCAAGTGCTGGTTGATGATGAAGACTTCATTTTGCTGAGCGGCGACGACGCCAGCGGTCTGGACTTCATGCAACTGGGTGGCAAAGGGGTGATTTCCGTGACGGCCAACGTGGCTGCGCGTGAAATGGTCGAACTTTGCCGCCTGGCGGCGCAAGGCAATTTTGCCGAAGCCCGCCGTTTGAATCAGCGCTTGATGCCTTTGCATCAGGATTTGTTTGTAGAAGCAAACCCAATTCCGGTGAAATGGGCCTGTAAGGCATTGGGATTGATGGCAACCGATACGATGCGTCTGCCTATGACGCCGTTGACCGACGCTGCCCGTCCTGTCGTGGAGCGTGCGTTGAAAAGCGCCGGTTTGCTGTAACTCTTAGGGAGATTTGATGGCTTATTCATTGCAAAAGTCGACGCTAGCAACGGTCGTGGGATTAGCGCTGGTGATGACGCTGGCGGCTTGTTCTACCGATCAGCGCTACAAACGCCAGGTTAGCGGCGATGAGGCCTATCTTGACGCTGCACCGCTCAAACCGTTGAGCGCGCCGTCCGGCCTGATCCTGCCGGTACAAACCGGTAATTATGAAGTGCCGGCAAACGCGCAGAAAGGCGCTGTTGGCAAGCAACTGGATATCCGGCCACCGGTACAGCCGCTGGCACTGTTGAGCGGTTCCCGTGGTCAATATGCGGGTGACAGCGGCACGCTGCTGCTGGAAAGCAGCCCGCAGAACGATAACCTGTGGTCGCGCGTAGCCAGCCTGTTGCAGAGCAAAAACATTCCGATCGCCTCACGTACGGATGCCAGCCAAACGCTGACCACCGACTGGGTGAAGTGGAACCGTCTGGATGAAGACAACCAGTACGAAGGCCGCTACCAGATCACGGTGCAGAAACAGGGTTACCAGCAAGCGTTGGTGGTGAAAACCCTCGAACTGCGTCAGCAGGGGCAAACCGACAAGGTTACCGATCCTTCTGAAGTTCAGCGCTACAACGGCATGATGATGAACACCATCGTTGAAGGCCTGGACAAGCAGGACAACCTGTCGAGCAGCCAATCCGCCAACCGTATTGGCGTATTGGAAGTGCAGAGCGGCGCGGATGATACCGGCCTGCCGACGCTGATCGTGCGTGCGCCGTACACGGTAGTGTGGGATCGTTTGCCACCGGCACTGGAAAAACTGGGGATGAAGGTGGGTGACCGCAGCCGTCCGCAGGGTAGCGTCGCCGTAACCTACAAATCCCTGAGCAGCAGTGATTGGGATGCGTTGGGCGCGAAAGATCCTGAACTGAAAGAGGGTGATTACAAACTGCAGGTCGGTGATTTGAATAACCGTACCAGTTTGCAATTTATCGATTCCAAAGGTAAGCCGTTGACCCAGTCGCAGAACGATGCGCTGGTAGCGGTGCTCCAGGCGGCTTTCAGTAAAACCAGCGTTAAATAAGTACATCTAGGGGCTACGGCCCCTTTTTGTTTTGCTGATACGGTATCGTTTGCGTCGCAGATTTGGCACAATAGTTATCAGCAAACCAAAGAACTTATCAGGTCAATTTTGTGCCCAGTAGGCTGCCTGGCAGCCGGAAGGTACCATCTCATTGGAGTAAGTTAAGATGCAAAAGCTAGCTGAACTGTATCGCGGCAAGGCAAAAACCGTCTACACCACCGAAAACCCGGATCTGTTGGTGTTGGAATTCCGTAACGATACGTCAGCACTGGATGGTCAGCGCATTGAGCAGTTCGATCGCAAAGGGATGGTGAACAACAAGTTCAACCATTTCATCATGAGCAAGCTGGAAGAGGCCGGTATCCCAACTCAGATGGAACGCCTGCTGTCAGATAACGAAGTGCTGGTGAAAAAGCTGGAGATGGTCCCGGTTGAGTGCGTGATCCGTAACCGCGCTGCGGGCTCTTTGGTCAAGCGCTTGGGTATCGAAGAAGGCTTGCCGCTGAACCCGCCGCTGTTTGATCTGTTCCTGAAGAACGACGCGATGCACGACCCAATGGTGAACGAATCCTATTGCGAAACCTTCGGTTGGGTGAGCAAAGAGCATCTGGCGCGGATGCGTGAGCTGAGCTACATGGCTAACGACGTGTTGAGCAAACTGTTTGACGATGCAGGCCTGATTCTGGTCGATTTCAAGCTGGAGTTCGGCCTGTTCAACGGCGAAGTGGTGCTGGGCGATGAGTTCTCCCCGGATGGTAGCCGCCTGTGGGACAAGAATACCCTGGCCAAGATGGACAAGGACCGCTTCCGCCAGAGCCTGGGTGGCCTGATTGAGGCCTACGAAGAAGTCGCCCGCCGTATCGGCGTGAAGCTGGACTAATCGTTAAATCATGCCCCTCACTCTAACTCTTTTCCTATAGGAGAGTGCCAGAGTGAGGGACAAAGCATCGAACCGAGCCTTTCATCCCTCATTCAGCACTTTCCAGAAAATTACTGCATTCCCTCCGCCACGAACGCCTTATAATAGTAACCAGGGCAAGTTTCCTACGATTATTAAAAATCATATCTGGAGTTTACTTATGCGTTGGCAAGGGCGTCGTGAAAGTGACAATGTCGAGGATCGTCGTGGGCAGTCTTCTGGTCTGGGCGGCGGCGGTGGCGGCCCCCGGATACCTATCGGCGGCAAAGGTGGCCTGATCATTCTGGTAGTGGTGCTGGTTGCCGGTTACTACGGGGTAGACCTGACTCCGCTGCTGAATGGCGGAGATGTTTCTCCACAGTCTCAGCAGCAAAGCGCCAGCATCAGCCCGCAAGACGATCAACTGGCCAAGTTTACCTCGGTGGTGCTGGCCTCTACCGAAGATAACTGGCAGGGGATCTTCAAGCAGATGGGGAAAAACTATCAGGATCCCAAACTGGTGATGTACCGGGGCGCGACGCGTACCGGCTGCGGCACCGGCCAATCGGTGATGGGGCCGTTCTATTGCCCGGCGGATGATACGGTCTATATCGATCTCTCGTTTTACCAGGATATGAAAACCAAGCTGGGTGCGGGCGGTGATTTTGCCCAGGCTTATGTGGTTGCGCATGAAGTGGGCCACCACGTGCAGAATCTATTGGGGATTGAGCGTAAGGTTCGCCAGATGCAGCAAGGGGCTAGCCAGGCAGAGGTTAACCGCCTGTCGGTGAAAATGGAGCTTCAGGCTGACTGCTTTGCTGGCGTTTGGGGCCACTACGCCGAGAAACAGCAGATGCTGGAAGCGGGCGATCTGCAAGCCGCATTGAATGCCGCGCAGGCGATTGGTGACGACCGTTTGCAGCAGCAAAGCCAGGGGCGAGTGGTGCCAGACAGCTTTACGCATGGCACCTCGCAGCAGCGTTATACCTGGTTCAAGCAAGGGTTCGATAGCGGCGACCCTAACACCTGCAACACCTTCGCTTCCCGTTGATATTACTCAGTGCCGGTGCCTAGAGCCCGGCACTCTGCTTTCAGGCCTCAATATTCATGTTACAAAAAATGCAGCAACGCATGCAGCAGCAGGGTATTCGGCGGCTGTTGGTGATCAGTGGAGAACCGCAATGGTGCCGGGATCAGGCGCAGCAACTGGCGGCACAGCTGCCGGGTGACTGGCCTTGGGTCGGTAATGACGCGCCCGCAGGAATCGATGCGTTGGCGAGTAGCGCGGTCAAAACCCTGTTGGGGCAAGAGCGGTTGCATGCGGTATTTGATGCGTTAGAGGGGCTGGACGTTGAAGCGCTGGCCCAGCTCTGCGGGACATTACAAGCCGGTAGCTGGTTACTGTTGCTGGTTCCACCTTGGCAAAGTTGGCCGCAGCAGCCTGATAGCGACAGCCTGCGCTGGAGCGATTGCCCACAGCCGATCGCCACGCCTCATTTTATCCACCATCTGCAACAACGGTTGCTGGCAGATAGCGAAGTGTCTATCTGGCGGCAAGGTGAACCGTTGTGCCTGGCTTCCTTACCATCACGGCCAGATTGGCAAGCTCCTCAGGGTAATCCGAGTGATGAGCAGCAGGCCACTTTGGCCCGGTTATTAGCGGCCGAGTCTGGGATCTGGGTATTAACCGCGGCCCGTGGCCGGGGGAAATCGACGGTGGCAGGGATGTTGATGGCCAGCAGCCCGCTAACCTGTTGGATCACCGGCCCGAGCCGCGCCGCTACCGACGTTGCCAGCGAGTGGGCTGCCGGACGGGCCCAGTTTTGGGCACCGGATGCTTTGCTACAGCATTGTTCTGAACAGGGTGCAGAGGGTGTTGGCTGGCTGCTGGTGGATGAGGCCGCAGCAATTCCTGGTCCTTTACTGCAACAGCTAATGGACTATTTCCCACGCGTATTACTGACAACCACGGTGCAGGGTTACGAAGGAACGGGGCGCGGCTTTTTACTGAAGTTCTGCGCCACCTTGCCGCAGTGGCAGCCGCTAAGCTTGCAGCAACCGATGCGTTGGGCAGCGGGCGATGCCCTGGAGCGGATTATCGATCATGCCTTGCTGTTCAACGAGGAACCAGTATGGGCAGTGGCCGGGCAGTCACCCACTCTTGGTGCTATTGAACAGGCTGAACTGTGTGCCGATCCGCAACGGTTACGGCGTTTCTATGCGTTGCTCTGTAGCGCACACTATAGAACCTCACCGCTGGATTTACGCCGCCTGATGGATGCTCCCGGGATGCACTTCAGTACGGCATCGCTGGGGGATGAGGTGGTAGGGGCTCTGTGGCTGGTGGACGAGGGCGGGTTATCGGTTGAACTGGCCCACGAGGTTTGGGCTGGCCGCAGAAGGCCACGTGGCAATCTGGTCGCTCAATCTTTGGCGGCACATAGCGGCCAATGGTGGGCACCTACGCTGCGTTCCCGTCGCATTACCCGTATCGCCGTGTTGCCGGAGTTACGTCAGCAAGGGATCGCCAGTTGGTTAGTGGAACAGCAAAAACGTGACTCGCAGGGGTTGGATTTTCTTTCCGTCAGCTTCGGCTATACCGAGCCGCTGTGGCGGTTCTGGCAATCCTGTGGCTTCACCCTGGTGCGTATTGGCAACAAACCTGAGGCCAGTAGCGGCTGTTATAGCGCCATGGCATTGCTGGCCATTAGCGAGCAAGGGGAGGCGCTGTGCCATGCGGCGCATAAGCACCTGGCACGGGATTGGCGCTGGTTGCGGCAACGTAGCGACCTGTTGCTGGAGTTCGACGATGATGCCGATCCGCTATTAAATGAGGAAGATTGGCGCGAGCTGGCCGGTTTTGCCTTTGCCCATCGGCCCTTGGAGGCTAGCCTGGGGGCGCTACAACGTCTGTTGTTGACCAGCCCATTGCCCTGTGCGGCATTGCGCGCGCATTTGCAGCAACAACAAACCATGCCCCAGTGCGCAGCCCAATATGGTCTGAGTGGCCAAAAAGCCTTGCTGCGGCTTTGGCGACAAGAGGCAGGGCTGGCGTTGCAACAACTTAATGCGCAACATTGTCGTTACTGGCAGGAGTGGGCGCAGTCGTTGCAATAAATGGAAAGAGTTGTTCAATAAAACCCGATTTTCCTGATTTCTCCGCGGCGTATAGTAAGGGGCAGTTACCGGGTCAGTCCCGGATGTCTCTAACCTGAGGAGTCCCCTATGAAACACTCGCATTTCGTTGTCCAAAGCCCCGCAACACCGGCAAAGCAACTGATACTGCTGTTTCATGGCGTGGGGGATAACCCGGTGGCGATGGGGGAGATCGGCAGTTACTTCGCCAAAGATTTCCCACAGGCCTTGGTGGTGAGCATTGGTGGCCCATTCGCTTTTGGTAACGGTGAGGGGCGCCAATGGTTCTCGGTTCAGGGGATCACCGAAGACAACCGCGCGCAGCGTATTGCCGAAGTGATGCCGACCTTTGTTGAAATCGTGCGCTACTGGCAGCAACACAGCGGCGTGAGCTACGCGGGCACCGCGCTGGTTGGTTTTTCGCAGGGTTCGATTATGGCACTGGAAGGGTTAAAAGCCGAAGCCAAACTGGCCGGGCGGGTAGTAGCCTTCAGCGGCCGTTTTGCCCAGTTACCGCAAGCCGGTTTTGGTGACAGCGTGGTACACCTGATCCATGGTGAGACGGACGGCGTTATTGCTGCGGAACATGCACAAGCGGCTGAGGCTCAGCTACAGGCTGTTGGCGCAGATGTGACGTTGGATATTGAACCAGGCGTCGGGCATGCAATCAGTTCGGGCATGATGAACGCTGCTCTGGAGCGTTTGCATTACTACGTGCCGCAGCGCTACTGGGAAGAGGCGATGTTTGGTAAACGGGGCGATCTGATTGCCTTTAAATAAACAGCAGGGCGCTGATGTGCGCCCTGAAGTTATGGCTTTTTCGGCCAGTCGTCCTCGTCGTCCCACTTGGCGTTGTTATCGCGGTGGGGCGGCAATTCAGGCTTGTTAGCCAGGAATTTTCGATGATCCAGGCGGCGTAATTCTTTGATCCCGCTAATGATAATGCCTGCCAATATCACCAGGATTATCCACCAGTAGTCAGCTAACCAATGCATGTTTACACCTTTCCTTCAGGGCGAACAAAACGCGAGAATATCGCGGGCAGATGGCTTACGAGCCAAGTTGCGCCAGCAACGTCCTTATCTCGCCAGGCCGCTAGCAGCAGCTCGGGCGTCAGTAAATGCTCGGCCTCCTGCGCCAACGGGCGATAACTTAAATGCCAGGGTTCCATCGCCACTCCACCTTGATCGGCGGTAAACGGGCGATAGAAACCAAACTCGGCCATATGTGCAGTCAGCCAAAGATTTAGCGGATGGAAATAACCACCAGCTTCATATTCCCACGGCTCCAACTGTAACTTTTGACCTTCCGGTAACAGCGACGGATCGTAAACATCCAGATCGCTGCCCCAGTGATGACGGCTGGCCCCCGGCAGGGCCGACCACCGCAAAATAGCTTCGCAACGCTCGGCGGCGGACAATGGCTGGATATCCATCGGCTGGCTATTGCGATCTAATACTGGCCGCTCTCCGCAGAACTTGCCATTCCAGATCGCCAGTTGCCGGTCGAAATCGCGAAAGGTGCTGGCCGGTTGAAGATCAAAACCTGCCGCTTTAGCCGCCTGCTGCATGGCCTGAAAGGCCACCACCGCAGCGGGTTGCAGCCGATGATTGCCGCTCAGCACGGCGAGGTGCTCCGTCGATCGCCCGGTGAGCATTTCTGCGCTGATCATGCGACCAGTTGCTCCATGATACGCTGATACATGCGGCTCAGTAACTGCAGATCGGCCGCATGTACGCATTCATTCACTTTATGGATGGTGGCATTGACCGGCCCCAACTCAACCACCTGTGCTCCCATTTGGGCGATAAAGCGGCCATCAGAGGTACCGCCGGTAGTCAGCAATTGCGGAGTGAGCTCGGCATAGTGTTCCACCGCATTCACCACGGCATCTACCAAAGCGCCTCGTGCGGTCAGGAAAGGTTGGCCAGACAGCCACCAGTCGATGCTGTAATTTAAGTTATGGCGGTCCAACAGTTCCTGCACCCGCTGCTTGATCAGGGCATCGGTCAGTTCGGTGCTGAAGCGGAAGTTGAACTGCACGAACATTTCACCGGGGATCACGTTATTGCTGCCGGTACCGGCCTGCACGTTGGCAATTTGCATGCTGGTTGGCGGGAAGAATTCGTTGCCCTGATCCCACTCAATGGCGACCAGCTCGTTTAACGCAGGCATGGCCCGGTGAACCGGATTATCGGCCAGATGTGGATAGGCGACGTGCCCCTGGACGCCATGAATACGCAGATTGGCGGTGATCGAGCCACGGCGGCCATTTTTCACCACGTCTCCGACCCGCTCGGTGCTTGAAGGTTCGCCGACCAGGCAATAATCAAGGCGCTCGTTGCGAGCCATCAAGGCTTCCACTACCTTCACGGTGCCATGAGTGGCGCTGGCCTCTTCGTCTGAGGTGATCAGAAACGCCAGGCGACCCTGATGGTTGGGGTTGGCGGCAACGAAGCGTTCTGCGGCCACCACCATGGCGGCCAGGGAGCCTTTCATATCGGCGGCTCCGCGACCAAAAAGCATGCCGTCGCGGATAACGGGCTCAAACGGCGGGTTATCCCAATTTTTCTCGTCGCCGGTTGGCACCACATCGGTGTGACCAGCAAATGCCAGAGTACTGCCCTGACCGCGCCAGGCCCAGAAGTTTTGCGTATCGCCAAAGTTCATTGGTTCGACGGTAAAACCGATCGCTTTCAGGCGGGCGATCATCAACTCCTGACAGCCTTCGTCATGTGGGCTGAGGGAGGGGCGCTTGATAAGCTGTTGAGCCAGTTCGATAACAGGGCAGATCATGAGTTAACCTCGGTAATAAATTGCTGATAGCTTTCGCTGCTGAAGCCTAGCAGGGCATGTCCTTTACCATCGTCCAGCAAGGGGCGTTTGATCATGGCCGGTTGCTCCAGCATCAGGGCGATGGCGGCATCAGCATTGTCGCAGGCATTACGCTGGGCTTCATCCAGTTTACGCCACGTAGTGCCACGAGTATTCAACAAGGGTTCCCAACCCAGGCGCGCGACAAAATCACGCAACAGCTGCTCGTCCAGCCCGTCTGCGCGATAGTCGTGGAATTGGTAAGCCACTCCCTGTTCTTCCAGCCAGCGGCGTGCTTTTTTGATGGTGTCACAATTTTTGATGCCGAACATGGTCAGCGAGGCGTGCTGCGGTTTGTCTGTCATGGCGTAAAAGCTACCTTTTAATCGTCAAAATCTGTACGGAACGATGAGTGAGGGTACCGCTCGTCTATATAGAGATAATGCGGGAAAACGGGGCTTAGATCCAGACGGCCAGGGGCGGATCATGCAGATGGGGTGTTTAGGCTTGCAACGCCTTAAGGTTTGTCAGAGCTATGAGTCTGTTTTGCCAATCCTCCGGTAGGGTGCTGTTTTGATCTGTATCAGTATCCCTGTAAAATAATAAGGTAAACCTATAGTTTTAATCAACGCCACTAATTCCGGGTGATTACATTCATGAAACATGGGTAAATAGCTTTCTCATATTGATTTTAATGATGTGTTGGTGGTTTTTAATGATCGCGTCATTGTCTTTACACTTGATTATGTTGAGTTGTGATGTTAAAAAGCGTTTGTTTTGTATATAATATTGAGTCTCGTGTGATGCTTACGTAGTGACTTTATAAAAAAGGATTTTGATATGGCAAATGACATTTTTCTAACTTTGAAAGGTGCAAAGCAAGGGCTGATTTCTGCGAGGTGTTCCACGAAGGACTCCATCGGAAATTTATACCAAGCGGGGCATACAGATCAAATTTACCTTCATCAACTCAATCATTCTATGAGTAGAGAGCAGCATGTTAGCCATCATCCGTTCGTTATCGTTAAGCCAATCGATAAGTCTTCACCTTTAATTGGTATCGAAATATCTAACAATGAGCGTTTGGATGCAATTATAGATATATATCGAACCAACCAAAATGGTGGTCGAGAGTTGTTTTACACCATCAAACATGACTAATGTAACAATTATAGATGTTAACATTTTCTACCCTAATTCTTCAACGCATAATGAATCGCAACCGCAAGAAAGCACATCTCTAAAGTACGAGAGTATTTCTTGGCAGCATCATACTTCTGGAACCAGTGGTTACAGTATTTGGGATGATAGAGTTTACTAATGAAAAAGATAAAAAGTGACTGCAGACTCCTTTTGGAGTCTGGTTTTACGAGGAAAGAGATAAAGGAGATGCGGAAAAACTCTAAACTTTTCGGAATAGAGTTAACTTTAGGTGTTAGTGATGTAGGTAAAAGAATGTTAAGGGCGATAATAATTTTTTGGAGGTATTTTTTTTGCATTTTTTATTACACTTTTTTTACAAAAATCACTTAAGGTAGTGCTGGCTTTTTCTATTTTTTGGGTGCTCTTGTTATTACTCTCATGTTTCCTTACTAACATCCCAAGGTATGCTAAGTCAGTAGTCTTTTATTTTAAGAATAAGAAAAATACGTACAGAATACGTCTGGTTTAGGCGGTTTTTTTACTTGTTTGTTAGAGTGAAAGGTAAAGCTCCACTCAGTACTTATTGCTGAATTGTTCGACCTGTATCGCAGTTAGCGAAAGTTACAGTATGGTACAGGTTTTTATACTGACACTATGTGGTTATTGTGCATAAACGACTATTATGATGAGTGCTTGTTTTAAAAAATAATTGAATCTTTAGGTTTTGCTTGTTCTATAGTAATCGATTAAGTTAGAATAAGAGAAATATCAGCTGCAATAAGATAACAGTAATGCTATGAAAATCAATGAATTAATTTTGAAAAATGGATTCACTTACCAAGAGCTACTAAAATTAAAGAATCAGTATAGAGATAAAAAGAATGAAACCTATGGAAATGGAGTAAAAACGACAGATGATGAATCATTAAAAAACTACATTCTGCTAGTTGCTGAGCTATGCGGTGGAAATATGATATTTCTTTCCTCTGTTTTTTTTGTGATGATGTTTGGAGCTTACTTCTTTAGTGATGATGTAAAGCAGGCTATCTTCTATTTTGTATTGTTCATTATTTTTGTTTTATTTTATATCTGTATTAATAGCAGAGGAATGAAGCTAAGTCTCTTGCTAACAGCAAAATTGGTTAGACTTCGATTCCGTATGTTTTTATATCTAGTTTCACCTCCAAAAGTAGAATACATTGATAAATGAATTTTTTCATTCATCGTTTAGTTCATATGTACCGTTGACAAAAAGAATCTTAGCTTTAACGATGGATGTACCTACCATGAAAATTCTCATTGGAACACCTTTAGTATCCCACTTAGTCCCATAATCAGGTTTAAGATTATTGAATAGCATGCCAGTACCGGGTTTTTCAAACAATCCACTTGTCGCGAGTCTATTAGCATTGTTCTTTAAAACTAAGCCACGATACCCAGCATAAGCAGTTATAGCGAAATCAACAGTGCTATAAGCTAAGTCACCATATTTTTGGTCCAAGCCAGCTAATTTAGCTCCTTTTCTATAAGCATCTCTGAGTAAACCAGAGTCCTTATGCTCATGTTCATAAATAAGAGGAGATATAGACTCATATGCATTATTTAGCCCATAAGCAAATAATATAGCACCATAACCTTTCAATTTTCTTGAATGAAGTTTACGGCCAAGGTTGGCCATCAATGCACCACCCACAGCTTGACCTGAACCAGTGACAACTCCCCAGCCTATTTTGGCATACTTAACCACTCCCTGATCTTCATATATATCGGTAATAAGATATTTTGTATAATTATCTTGTCTTAAAATCTGATATTCTTGACTTGCTAATTCACTTTTAGCACGCATTTTATATATTAGTCTCATGCGTTCGTTTATATCAAATGTATTTTTAAATTTACGATTGATGTTGTTTATAAACTCCTCAACTTGTCTGAGATACTCTCTTCTTGTCTGGTAATCAGGCATAATGTAAGCAGAGGCTAATGTAGCAATACGTCTTAGGTCAGTAGCATGCCTATCTAAATCGTACTTCAAGTGAGCTATTGCAGTAGTTCCCATGATTAATACACCCTATCATCCCAGATGCTATAAGCACTTGTTCCCGCCATAACATGTTCCCAAGTGATAGATTCATATTTGATGGAAATACTTTCATCAGATTGAACCTCATTATGCGTTAATGAGTTAGGGCTAAACATTCTGATTTCAGTTAACGTCGCTCCAGTTCGTTTTATCTTAAAGAAAATTTCCAGCCCACCAGATGCATTCATTCTGTAAAACACAAACTCACAAGTTAAACGTTCATTCTGGTTCATTGCCAAGGCTAGGAGTGGAGTAGCTTTATCAATGGGTTTTCTGATTTGCAACGGATGGAGTTGTACATTGCTCTCACGGGTCATAAGATTGAGCAATTCGCTGATCTTCATGTCCTTTTTGATACTTATTGCCTATTGAATCTGGAGTTGAGCATCCCGCAGAGATCAGCCCTTGCTTGTCACCCTGGATGGTTCCGTAAATTATATTAGCCATGTAAATCCCTTACATTAAGTACAGAAAAACTTATAATATATAGGATCTGATTTTAAATCCAGTATCTAAAGCATACTATGTATTTGTCATGTGATTAAATTGGTTTAAATGCATTCATAGGGCGTATTGATCAGGTGGGGAAGTTATCGTTTATAACCGTACTGCCTCAGGCTTCAGTGGTACGGTATTAGGTAAGGTTATTTAGCTTAGGATCCCAGAACGCTAAATTTGTCTTAGAGGCCTCACAAGTACTGCCATACCATAAAGATTTAGCATTATACTTTACATGAATAAGCTTATAATGTAATTTATTTAAATTCATTAATTAACCAAAGCTGTATTAGAAATGAAATCGATTAATGGAAAACTAAAACGACGAATAGATTGCTGCTGGAGTCAGGTTTCACTCGGCATGAAATCAGGCAGGCAAAAACCAATGCTAAAATTTTCAACCTTGATTTTATCTATTCGGTAAGGGATGTAGGGAAAAGAACCTTCAGGGCGAGCGTTATTTTAACTGTGATATTAACAATCTTCACGATTGGTACCACGCTTAAAAATGGTGTCCCAGCCTTAGGGGTTATCATTCTCATGTTCCTTATGTTAATCATCCCATCATATTACATAACACCAATGAGGTTCTATATTAAATCGATGTGGTTTTTCATTAAGGAGAAAATGCTAAACGTCAATGTGAGCTAGGCATTTAAACTGATATAAGCTGTAAGAAAGTAGGTTGATGGTTTTTTTCTGACATACTATCCATATTAGGATTATTAGGAATCGCTATTTAGCAGTTTGGGGTTCAACGCACATACCCGCTATTTTGTAACCTTTCCAGCGCGCTCCCATCGGCATACACCATGCCGGTAGTCAGATCGTGGAAGCCATATCGTTTATAAAATGCCAATTTATCCGGCACCGAGTAAATAAACACTTTACCTAATGGGGCCAGATCTTGCATGACGCGATCCATCAACTGCTGACCATAACCTTGCCCCTGGAAGCGCGGATGGATGGCGACATCGGCCAGGTAAGCTACCGAGGTCATGTCACTGATGGCGTGAGCGGTGGCCATCAGCTCTCCCTCAATAAAGCCCCAATAGCAGAATTGGCTATTTTGGTACACCTTCTGTAAGATCTGTTGATCACGCTCACCTAGTCCGGCAGCGGCCAGCAATTCGCCCAACTGTTGCCAGTTGATATTACATTTACGCGGATCGGTGATGATCTCCATAATTCTCCCCTCAGCCAACACGATCCAAATCCGCAGCATATTGCTGGATAGCACGCTGGTAGCTGCTGATTTCCGTATGCGCAGAGGTCTCCGCCAACAGGATCAGCAGATCCGCCACCGCCTGTTTGGTTTCCCCCAGATTGTAGAGCGTCATGGCGCGGAACAGCGTGATCTCTTTGGCCTGCGGGAACTCGTTTAGCCCGTTGTCGAAAGCGGCTAGCGATTTCTGATATTCCCCCAATGCGCGATAGGTGCTACCCAGGCCCAGCCAGGCTTCCTGGCGAAGCTGTGCGGGCAGGTCTTGCTGCAAGGCGGCGAGATAACAGGGGATCGCCTGCTGCTCAAAGCCCTGTACATCGTAAAGGCACGCCAGCTGGTAATGCAGCGAGCCATCCAACGGTGCCTGTTGCAGCATCTGTTGGGCCAGTTCGGTGGCTTCTGGATAGCGACCTTGTTGTTTCAACTGCTCGATGGTCATACTCGAAGACATGATTTTCCCTTTCAACGGTGTTTCGCTAAATCCTGTAGCAACGTTACTCCTTCGCTATTCATCCGCAAAGAAATATATACCTGGATAGATCTCCGATAAGTTTGAAATAGTACGTTCACATCATGCTGATGTAGAATGTCCTATAGTTAATCAGGCTTTTCTTGACGGCAACACGTGATATTTTTCACAAAATGCCTGCGTGCATACCAGTGAGTAAAAAATGACACTCCACGTTCCATCATATGTTCGACAACTTGTCACCCTGCTGCTATGGGGGATCATCTATTACCTCGCCGGATTGATCTCATTAAAATTTGACGATCCCGATTCGCCGATCGCTATCGTGTGGTTTCCCTCCGGTGTTGCGGTAGCCGCCTTTCTTTTGACTCGCTGGCGCAGTTATTTATCCCTGTTCGTCATTTTGACGTTGGCGAACTTGTTGTTAACGGAGGGCTGGCAGAATAATCCACTGATATCGCTGATCTATGCCCTGCTATCCATGCCAGCCAACGTCGCGATCGCCTGGGCCGTTCGCCGCTTTGCACGGCTTAATGACGATCTCCATACAATCTTAATTTGTATCACCGCAACCGTGGTCTTCAGCGGGCTGGATGCGCTAATTATCGGTGGGGGTTATGCCCTAATCCACCAGCAGCCTTTGTTCAGCTTGTTCTGGCAGAATTTTATCGCTGATGTTACCGGTATTATCTTTGCCACAGCCGTTATCATGGGAGTTGTCAATCGGCGTATGGTTGCTGCCAGTTGCAATCTGCAAATGGGGCTTCTGGGGGGCGTACTTTGGTTGCTGCTGTGTGCTTCGATCTGGTTTATCTTCGGCTACCCACTTCTCTGGCTGCAACACAACGCCGCTGCGCTCTACTTTGCCTTGGCATGCCTCCCCATTATTCTGGCTATTATGCTGTCTGTGGCCTGGGGGAATCGTGGGGGATCTCTAGCGCTTCTCACTCTTGGGTTGGGAGTGATTTATTATACCGATAATCAGCATGGACCATTTTTTATCAAGGGATTACATCTCAATGAGTCTCTGTTGTTAGCCTTGAGCTACCTTTCCGCGACGGCGTTGCTGATCGTGTTTATCAGGGTGTTGAAGCACTCTACCAACAGTTTTAACCCAGACACTGGCCGGATAACCGGCAAGGGGGTGATTTATAGCCTCAATCCGCGGACCGGGGTTTTGCACTGGGAGGATGAGCTAGGTAGTTTGTTTGAGCAGCAGGTTCCCAGTAAGTTAGACACCATGGATGACGTCATGCAATGGGTTCACCCGCATGATCAAGGCAAACTGCGTGACCATTGGCTCCTCAATAATAGTCCTCAACCCAGTGCCCCGTTGATATTCCGTATCCAGATGCCACAGGGAGAGTGGTTGACGCTGGTGGATAACAGCTGTGTTCTGCTAGATGAGGAAGAACAGAGCATTATTGTCGGCAACTGGCAAGCAAGCCACTATCACCAGGACAGTTAAATGAACTTATTACTTGCGTATTGTGGAGAGTTGCAGCAGTGATCCAGATTGCCTTGTTATTATTCGGCGTTGATTTTGTGCGCTCCAAAGCCAAATTTTTGGGCGTAATCGGGATTATCTGGGGGCTGATGGGGATCGGTATCTTTATCGATGGCCTGGATGGTGTGCTCTATTTTCCCTTACAAGTTTTTGGTGCCCTGATGCTTCTGGAGAGCCTGGTCACGTTGAGTATTGCCTCCAGCGGGGTTGGGGCGCAGAAAGCCGTGCTCTACTTCAAGGGGGGGATCTTTTGTGTTATCGCGCTGTTGATCCTGGCGAACAAACCCTACAGTAATCTGCTCCTGGCAATCCTGTTTGGTTTCTCCTATTTCGTTATCGGCTTGTTTATGGTCGCTTCTGCCTGGATCGTCCGGTTTCCGCGTTGGAGGAATGCGCTGGTCAGCGGCATTGCTCAGATACTGTTCGCCATGCTCTTATTTAGCCCTTATCCGGCGCACTATAAGGCCACCATATCGTTTTTCCTGGGCACATTGATGGTTGTCAGTGGTATCAATATCCTGCAATTAGCCAGGCGAGCCAACCTTTTAAGGGACGGCACCTCGGTGTTTGAATTGTTGGTACCTACCGAGGTATTTTACGTCTTTGGAAAGAAATCGGCGGCTCGGTCAGCCGAGGTGGTTGCCCCCAGCATTGATTTTAAACAGCCTTTAACCGTCCATATCTGGACCCCGGAAGGAACGGCTAGTGCGGCCCCAATCCCCCGGCCAGTCATTAATCGCTATATCGCGGCCGTGGATACTCAAGGGGTTATCTCTACCGGACATGCTGCATTGGAACTGGTACCGAGCGTCTACATTAGCCTGTATCCAGCGGCAGATATCGATCGTTCTCCTTCAGAGTTTCTCAATGTGTTGAAGGCGACGCGAGAAAATGACGTGCCCGGCACCTTCCAGCCGGACTATGTTACCGAGGCGGCCAACTGGTGCGATTCGAATCGGCAGATCCAGTTTCACTGTTATAACAGTTCGGCACTGCTACGTTTTTGGAGCGGCTATCAGATGACTAAAATCTACAACCTGACGTCGCGTAACTGCTCCAGTAGTGTTGCCTATGCCTTGGAAGCCTCATTGGATGGTGTGCTTGCCAAACAGAGTAAAAGCTGGCTGGGCACATTACGCATTTTGACCATGCCGGAATTGTGGATTGCCGCGCAGGTACGCAGACGGGCACTCTCAATGGCCTGGACACCAGGATTGGTGATGGATTACGCCCGAGCGCTGCGACATATTGTTCACCCCGTACCTCAGCCATGGTATCAGCGTATTCTCAAGCGCAGGCAACCGGAAAAAGAGGGATAGGGACACGTCATGATTATTTAAAATAATAATCACTCACGCATTTTTGGGTAAGGCTGAGCGTTGATCATCCGGTGTCTATAAAAAGGACACCGGATAAATTAATGGGCGTTAATTATCGCCCATAGAATGAAGCGGCGACTCCGTTAAGGTGGATTTGCGAGTTACCGAATTTATCATCGTCAGCTATATTGCACTCATCTCTCTGTATAAAGATATAGTTGTCACTGCTATCGTCATTTCTTATCCATAAATAGCGTGTATTACCACGCGCCAAATTATTACCGACAATTATATTTGTGGCTTTATTATGCGTTATTTTTTTCATGAGATCCTTCCTTGTGTCATATTAACGAAACGTTAGGATAGCTATCTAAGGTGCAATTTTAAGCCATACCAAAGGAATGTGCCAATAACAGGATGATGCCGGTAACTGTATTGGAGTGATCTTGTTTGTGGCACATTAAAATTGTCGTGTTGATTTTGTGGGATAAATTCAACTTAGTGTAGGTATCCGTTGCCATGCATAGGTTCCAGGGCGCCAAAGAAAATGTAACATCTGGGTAGGTTTTTGATTAATTTAAAAATATGTTCCATCCTGCTTTTTCTTGGCTGGCATCGTTCCCAAAAGGCTTCACTTGGTCAAAAAACCGGCGTAGAATCTCTTCGTCCAATAAGTGGAGGTTGTGAAGTATCATGGTTGATAGAGAGTTAAAAAATTGGAAAGACTTTATTGATGAGATGTTAGGTAACTAACACCATATAGGGTTAAAGCTTGAATAAGGCTATTTGGTTTGTTTTTATTTAAAACACCTTGGGTAACAATATTAAGTCTTTAGCAAAGCAGCCTCGGTTTCCCGAAGCTGCTTTTTTTACGCCTGCTAATGGCTATCGTGGTGGTAAGGCTGCGCTTTACCAGGGAAGCGGCGGCGTACCAATACGAAGAACAACGGCACAAAGAAAATCGCCAGAACGGTGGCGGAAATCATACCGCCCATCACCCCGGTACCTACCGCATGCTGGCTGCCAGAACCTGCACCGGAACTGATGGCCATTGGCAGAACGCCGAAGATAAACGCCAGTGAGGTCATCAGAATAGGGCGCAAGCGCAGGCGTGAGGCTTCCAGCGTTGCCTCCAGCAAATCCTGGCCTTTATTGTTCAGCTCGTTGGCAAATTCCACGATCAGGATGGCGTTCTTGGCCGAGAGCCCGATAATCGTCAATAGCCCCACCTGGAAGTACACATCGTTTTCCAGCCCGCGCAGCCAGGTGGCCGTGACGGCACCGATCACACCCAGCGGCACTACCAACATGACCGAAAACGGGATCGACCAGCTTTCATACAGAGCGGCCAGACACAGGAATACCACCAACAGCGAGATGGCATACAGCGCCGGTGCCTGGGAACCGGACAGGCGTTCCTGGTAGGACATTGCGGTCCATTCCAGGCCGAAACCGGTCGGTAGTTGGCTGACGAGTTTTTCCATTTCATCCATCGCGGTACCGGTGCTGACGCCCGAGGCGGCCTCACCCACGATTTCTACCGTGGAGTTACCGTTGTAGCGTTCCAGACGCGGTGAACCATATTCCCAATGGGAGGTAGCAAAGGCGGAGAAGGGCACCATCCCACCGCTGTTGTTACGCACATACCACTTGTTGATGTCCTCTGGCAGCATGCGGAAGGGCGCTCCGGCCTGGACGTACACTTTCTTCACTCGCCCGCGGTCTAAAAAGTCGTTGACGTAGGTGGAGCCCCAGGCGGTTGACAAGGTGCTGTTGATATCGTCGATCGACACGCCAAGCGCCTGTGCCTTGCGTTGGTCGATATCGATCTGCAATTGCGGGCTGTCATCAAGGCCATTATGGCGCACACGCGATAGCTGAGGGTTTTGCCCAGCCAGCTGCAGTAATTGATTGCGAGCCTCCATCAGCTTGTCATGCCCCAGCCCGGCGTGGTCTTCCAACTGCATATCGAAGCCCGAAGAATTGCCCAGCCCGGTGATCGCTGGCGGGCTACTGGCGATCACGCGCGCTTCGTTGATATTGCTAAAGGCCTTGGTGGCACGCTCGATGATATCGAACGAACTGTTGGCACCCGAACTGCGCAGATCCCAGTCCTTCAGGCGCAAGAACAGCCGCGCGACGTTCTGGCCGTTGCCGCCTGGCCCTGCACCGATGGTGGAGAACACCGACAGCACGTCGGCTTTCTCTTCGGTCAGGAAGTAGTGTTCGACCTTTTCCACCACCTTGGTGGTTTGCTGTAGTGTGGAGCCTGCAGGCAACTGCACCTGCACTGTGAACACACCACGGTCTTCCTGAGGCAGGAACGAGGTTGGCAGTTTGATAAACAGTACTGCCATACCGGCCAACAGCAACAGGTAGATCACCATGTAGCGGACACTGTGATGCAGCACGTGCGCTACCCCACGTTCATAGCGTTCGGTGTTGCGGTTGAACATGCGGTTAAACCAGCCGAAGAAACCGCGCTTGCCGTGATGATGGCCTTTGGCGATCGGCTGGAGAATAGTGGCGCACAAGGCCGGGGTGAGGATCATGGCGACCAGTACCGAAAGTACCATTGCGGAAACGATAGTGATCGAGAACTGGCGATAAATGGCGCCGGTGGTGCCGCCGAAGAAGGCCATGGGAATAAATACTGCCGAAAGTACCATGGCAATCCCCACCAGCGCACCCTGGATCTGCCCCATGGATTTACGGGTGGCGTCCCTGGGTGAGAGACCTTCCTCGCTCATCACGCGCTCCACGTTTTCCACCACCACGATGGCGTCGTCCACCAGTAGGCCGATCGCCAGCACCATGGCAAACATCGTCAGGGTGTTAATGCTGTAGCCGAAGGCCGAAAGGATGGCAAAGGTGCCCAACAGCACCACCGGAACGGCGATAGTGGGGATTAACGTGGCGCGAAAGTTCTGCAAGAACAGGTACATGACTAAAAACACCAGCAAAATGGCTTCCAGCAGGGTTTTTACCACGTCATGGATCGAAGCCTGCACGAACGGCGTCGTCTCATAGGCAATCTTGGCTTCCAGCCCGTGCGGGAAATATTGTGAAAGCTCGGCGATCTTGGCTTTCACCAACTGGTCGGTTTGCAATTCGTTGGCCCCGGAGGCCAGCTTGATGTTCATTCCAGCGGCCTGCAGGCCGTTGTAACGGCTGAGGTAATTATAGTTTTCCCCGCCCAATTCCACCGTGGCAACGTCACCCAGGGTGACCAGCGAACCGTCCCGATTGACGCGCAGCGTGATCTGGCGGAACTGCTCCGGCGTTTGCAACTGGGATTGAGCGTTGATGGTGGCGTTTAGCGCCTGCTGATCCACGGAAGGGGAGCCGCCTAGCTGGCCCACCGCCACCTGGGTGTTCTGTGAACTGATGGCGTTGACTACATCCTGCGTGGTGAGCTGGTAGCTGGTGAGCTTGTTCGGATCCAGCCAGATACGCATGGCGTATTGTGAGCCGTAAACATCCATGCTGCCCACGCCGTTAATACGGCTAAGGGGGTCTTGCAGGTTAGAGACGATGTAGTCCGCGATGTCCTGCTTATCCATGCTGCCATCGTTGGAGACAAAGGCCACCATCATCAGCGTGGTATCGCCCGATTTTGACACCGTTACGCCTTGTTGCTGTACTGCCTGTGGCAACCGCTTGATGGCGGCTTGCAGCTTGTTTTGTACTTGTTGCATTGCCTCGTTGGGATCGGTGCCGGCATCAAAGGTCAGCGTAACCGAGGCCTGGCCGGTATTGGTGCTCTGGGACGACATATACATCATGTTGTCGAGGCCAGTCATGTTCTGTTCGATAATCTGGGTAACGGTATTTTCCAGCGTCTGTGCCGATGCCCCTGGATAGGAGGCGCTGATACGCACGTTTGGCGGAGCGAGGTTCGGATATTGTTCGACAGGCAGAGAAAAAATCGCCAACGTCCCCGTCAGGCAAAGAATAATTGCCAGAACCCAGGCAAAAATCGGGCGATCAATAAAAAAGTTGGCCATGCGGCATGAACCTCGTTGTGACTTATTCTATTTTTGACTGCATCAGTTATGCTTACGCCTGGCGCTGACTGGTGGCCGGGCTGTCGCAGGACGTGATTGTACCCAAAGGTGCTACTGCACTTTACTCGTCAAGCGCAGATAAAGCGTGGAGAAAAAAAGGAGATAATGTAAATAACAGTAGTAGAAGTCTACAGTTACACATTGCACCACCACGCAACGCATCATTATGGCGATTTTATTGCGTTACGGTGAAATAATCAGGACGTTTTCCTCAGCAGGAGTTAAGCATGGAAATTAACCCGGTATTTGCTCGTCGTCTTTATCTGTGTTGGCTGATCAGCAGCAATGAACGCCCTAACGTTCCGCGCCTGATGGAACTGACCGGTTGGCCGCGTCGTACGTTGCAGGATGTACTCAAAGCTTTGCCAGGCCTGGGCCTGGAGTTGCAGTTTGTGCAGCAGGGGAAGCGTAATAACGATGGCTATTACCAGTTGGCAAACTGGGGCCCGCTAAGCCAAAGCTGGATTAATCAGCATCATGAGATGCTGCTGGCGGCCATTGGGTGAAAGTTCCCCGGCGTGCCGGGGAAGCATTACTGACTTTTCGCTTCCAGATACATCACGGTTGCTGCCACGCGCGAACGCACGTTGAGCTTGCGCAGCATATTGCGGATGTGCACTTTCACCGTCTCTTCAGAAATATGCAACTGTGCCGCGACCTGCTTGTTTGACATACCGCGCGCCACTTCCTGCAAGACATCCAGTTCACGCTCGGTCAGAGCGGCAAAGGGATCGTGTTGCTCGCTGCGTGACGAAAGATAGTCCGCAACTGCATCGCTAATCACGTTCTGGCCCTCGGCGGCCTGGCGAATATGCTCCAGCAGCTGTTCTGGCTCGCTGTCTTTTAGTAGGTAGCCATCGGCACCAGCATCGATCAGCGCATAGACGTCGCTGCGGGAGTCGGAAACGGTCAGCACGATGATGCGTGCATCCACCCCTTCATCGCGCAGTGCTTTCAGCGTATCCAACCCTGAAAGTCCCTTCATGTTCAGATCGAGCAGGATCACGTCTGGCGTGAACTGTGCAGCCAGGGCGATCGCCTCAGCACCGCCGCTGGCTTCTGCCACCACGGTGAAAGTAGTATCTAGCCCCAACAATTGTTTGATGCCACGGCGCATCAATGGGTGATCGTCCACGATCATTACTCGGTAATTTTTCATCACAATAAAACGTGCTCCCTGTAGCGAGTAAAGCCACTGCGTACTACCGGCAGTAAAGCTGACTCTTAAAATATAGTAGTAATTAGCATTGTCGCTCGGCTCGAATGGCCGCCGTGCAATGCTGTTAGCCCTTATGGCGGGAAGCTAAGACAGACCTCCGTGCCCCCGGCATTGCCACGCCTGATATGTAACGTACCGTTCAGACGCGATGCACGTTCGCTCATAATGGTTAGCCCGTAATGGCCTTCCGGTTCATCCAGGCTGTCGATGCCGCAGCCGTCGTCACAAATGGTGATCTCGTTGTCGCCGCTGGGGGAGACTTCGCAATGGATCACAATTTCCTGTGCATCAGCGTGTTTGATGGCATTAAGCACGGCTTCACGCACGATCTGTAGCGCATGAACCTGTTGTTGGGCATTCAACGCCTGTGAGGCTAACCGACAGTGTAACTGAATCCGCGCGCTGGTCAGCAGTTTTAATGGTTCCAATACCTGCTGCAACGCGGCATTCAGATCGGCATCCTGAATACTCAACCGGAAGGTGGCCAGCAGTTCGCGCAATTGGCGATAGGCATCCGCCAGCGCCCGATCAAAATCATCAATGATCTCATCTGCCTGCGAGGAATGGCCTGTGAGGGTACGTTTTAACAAGGTAAGCTGGATGCGCAGGAAGGTGAGTGCCTGGGCTAACGAATCATGTAGCTCACGGGCGATGGTGGAGCGTTCTTCCATCAGCAGAAATTGCATATGCTGCTTTTGTGCTCGGTTAAAGTAAACCCCGCGGCTGAGCATATTGGTCACGCTTTGCATCAGGTGTGGGTGGGGCGGTTGTTGCTCATGTTGCCAGCTCAGGCTACCCAAAGGTTTGTTGTCTTGCATAATCACCTGCGAATGCCAGGCCAGTTCCGCCACCGGTTCACCACTGCTGACCTGCCATTGGCTGAGGCTGTCTTCCACATTGAGCCGGATACAATGTAATTGTTCGCTCAGCTTGATGATATGCAGGACCTTCTCAAACGCCCGCTGATCCAACTGCCCAACGCTCAGCGCCTGGGAACAGCTGTAAAGCACCTCCAGCGTGCGGTTGGCCTGCTGTAGCCGCTCGGTTTTTTCCTGCACCTTCTGTTCCAGTGACTGGTAGAGCTTCGCCAATTCACCAGACATGGTGGTGAAGGTTTGCGACAGAACGCCCAGTTCGTTTGGCAATGCAACGTCGAGCGGCGGATGATTAAAATCACGTTGTTGCATACGCAGGCTGGCGTCCACCAGGCGCTTGAGCGGGGTGACCACTTGGCGGCGCATAAAGCGGATGCAGAACAGCACCAGGGCAATGATGGCGATGTAGCCCATCACGCTGATCGTCGCTACGATGGTCAGCTTTTGTTCGGAGTAGCGTTGCAAAGCCAAGACAAAATGGTCGATCTGATTGACATAGCTGGCCACGTTGGCCTGATAGTTTTCCGGGTTCCCGGCCAGGATCTGTTTTTCCAGCACCAGCCAGGCCTGGCGCAGCGTCAGGTATTTTTGCCGCACATCGTCAGGCACATAAAATCGATCGAGTTTAAGCAGGGCCGGAGCCGTTAGCGACTGCTGATACTGCACCAGGTGCTGCTGCACTTCAGCGGAACCGTTAGTGAGCTCATACGCCAACCGGTAACTCTGCATGCGCAACGATCCCGCGATATTGATCGCTTCGGCATCTTGCAGGCTGCCGGCCACGGTGGTCAGTGCCAGCCCGGTGGACAGCACGGAAAGGATCACGATAGCTATCAGCGCCTTCGCCAGGCTGCCGGTCACTGAGCGTTTTACGAGCAATTAAGCATCCTTCTGGTTATTGGCCGGAGTGTTATGCGCCGTCAAATTATAACTTTTGCTGGCAAAATGCATGGCGATTTTTAGCGAAAGACCAATCCATAGCCAAAACAAATCTTCGCTATATAATCAAGTAAATAGCGATTGGGTGACCTACTGTTGGCAAAATGCCCTATATCGGCTATCAGTGATTGATCTGGCGCAAGTAATACCCACTTTTACCCCTAAAGGGTGATTATCTACTCCCTCCGATAAGCCTATTTTATCCTTGCCTCTTACCCGAGGTGCGAGACAAACAATAATAAAGTCACACTATAATAATTTTTTACACGCGCGCGTGTTGCCAACTTTGAAGGATAACCCGAATGGCCGAATTGTCGCGACGCAGATTGCTCAGCGGACAATGGCGTCATCAAACTGATGCGATCCGTCCCCCGTGGTCGCGTGAAGCCCCTCTCTTCCTTGCGGGTTGTACCCGGTGTCAGGCCTGCGTTAACGCTTGCGAAACCGGTGTATTGATCAGCGGCAGTGGCGGATATCCCGAAATCGATTTCCAACGCGCGGAATGTACCTTTTGCCGACAATGCGCAGATGCCTGCGAAGCCCCAGTGTTTTACCCACCACAGCATCAACCCTGGCAACAAGTGGCGTCGTTTTCGGCCGTTTGCCTGGCGATGCAGGGGGTAGAATGTCGCAGTTGTCAGGACAGTTGTGAAACGCAGGCAATCCGTTTTCGGCCACGGTTAGGCGGCATAGCCCAACCGGCGCTCGAGGCGGCGGCGTGCAATGGTTGTGGTGCCTGCGTTGCCGGCTGCCCGACCTCGGCGATTGCAATAACCCGGAGTGAAAATAATGAGCAGTGAATGGCACGTAAGCGGGTTGATGGTGCAGGCCAGGCCTGACAAATTCCCGGCGCTGATCTCGGCGCTGCTGGCAATCCCTGATACGGAAATTCCGGCGCAGGATCAACAGCAGGGCAAATTGGTAGTCGTTATGCAAGCAGCGCGCTCCGATGCGTTGCTGGAAAAAATTGAGTCGGTACGCAATCTGGAAGGCGTGTTGGCAGTGTCGCTGGTCTATCACCAGCAGGATGAGCAAGGTGAGGTAATGCCATGAAACTCAGTCGTCGAGACTTCATGAAAGCGAACGCCGCAGTGGCTGCAGCCACTGCCGCCGGGCTGACGATCCCAACGGTCGCCCAAGCCGTGGTTGGCAGCGGTGACGAAATCAAATGGGACAAAGCACCTTGCCGTTTCTGCGGCACCGGGTGTGGCGTTCTGGTCGGTACCCAAAATGGCCGCATTGTGGCTTCGCAGGGCGATCCGGATGCTCCGGTTAACCGGGGCCTGAACTGTATCAAAGGCTACTTCCTGCCCAAGATCATGTACGGCAAGGATCGACTGACACAGCCAATGCTGCGCATGAAGAACGGGCAGTATGACAAAGAAGGTGAGTTTACTCCCATCACTTGGGAAAAAGCCTTCGACGTCATGGAAGAAAAATTCAAAGGGGCACTGAAAGAAAAAGGGCCAGAGGCGGTAGGCATGTTTGGCTCCGGCCAGTGGACGGTATGGGAAGGCTATGCGGCCTCCAAACTGTTCAAAGCGGGTCTGCGTTCCAATAACCTCGATCCAAACGCGCGCCACTGCATGGCTTCTGCCGTGGTCGGCTTTATGCGCACCTTTGGCATGGATGAACCGATGGGCTGCTACGATGATATCGAGCAGGCCGACGCCTTCGTGCTGTGGGGCTCCAATATGGCGGAAATGCACCCGATCCTGTGGTCGCGCATTACCAACCGCCGCCTGGGCAACGATAAGGTCAACGTCTCGGTACTTTCCACCTTTGAACACCGCAGCTTCGAGCTGGCGGATAACGGCATGGTGTTCACCCCGCAGACCGATCTGGCGATCATGAACTATATCGCCAACTACATTATTCAGAACAACGCGGTTGACCAGGATTTCCTCAAGCAGCACGTCAATATCCGCAAAGGGGTGACCGATATCGGTTACGGCCTGCGCCCAACCCACCCGTTGGAGAAAGCGGCGAAGAACCCGGGCAGCGATGCTTCGGAGCCGATGAGCTTCGAAGATTACAAAGCCTTTGTGGCGGAATACACGCTGGAAAAGACCGCCGAAATGAGCGGCGTGCCAAAAGACCAACTGGAAGCGCTGGCAAAACTGTATGCCGATCCGAATGTGAAGGTCGTGTCTTATTGGACTATGGGCTTCAACCAGCATACCCGTGGCGTCTGGGCCAATAACCTGTGCTACAACCTGCACCTGCTGACCGGCAAGATCTCCAAGCCGGGCTGTGGGCCGTTCTCACTCACTGGCCAGCCTTCTGCCTGCGGTACCGCACGTGAAGTGGGGACGTTCTCCCACCGTTTGCCAGCAGATATGGTAGTGACCAACGAGAAACACCGCCAGATTGCCGAACAGAAATGGCAACTGCCAGCGGGCACCATCCCGGAAAAAGTCGGGCTGCATGCGGTTGCGCAAGACCGTGCGTTGAAAGACGGCAAGCTGAATGCCTACTGGGTGATGTGTAACAACAACATGCAGGCCGGGCCAAATATTAATGAAGAACGCATGCCAGGCTGGCGCGATCCGCGCAACTTTATCGTGGTTTCCGATCCGTACCCAACGGTGAGCGCATTGGCCGCCGATCTGATCCTGCCTACGGCGATGTGGGTGGAGAAAGAAGGGGCTTACGGTAACGCCGAGCGTCGTACTCAGTTCTGGCATCAGCAGGTGAAAGCACCGGGTGAGGCCAAGTCTGACCTGTGGCAGTTGGTGGAATTTGCCAAACGCTTCAAGGTGGAAGAAGTCTGGCCTGCGGAGCTGGTAAACCAGAAACCGGAATACCGTGGCAAAACCCTTTACGACGTGCTGTTCGTCAATGGTGAAGTGAACAAGTACAAGCTGGAAGAGATCCCGGCCGACCAGTTGAACGACGAGTCGCGCGAGTTCGGTTTCTACATCCAGAAAGGGCTGTTTGAAGAGTATGCCGGGTTTGGCCGTGGCCATGGTCACGATCTGGCCGCCTTTGATATGTACCATAAGGCGCGCGGCTTACGTTGGCCAGTGGTGGATGGTAAAGAAACCCTGTGGCGCTACCGCGAAGGGACCGATCCTTATGTGAAGGCCGGTGAAAGCGTGCGCTTCTATGGCAAGCCAGACGGCAAAGCGGTGATCTTCGCACTGCCGTTCGAACCTGCGGCAGAAAGCCCGGATCAGGAATACGATCTGTGGTTGTCCACTGGCCGCGTGCTGGAACATTGGCATACCGGTTCGATGACGCGCCGGGTGCCAGAGCTGCACAGAGCCTTCCCTGAGGCGGTGCTGTTTATCCATCCTCTGGACGCCAAGAGCCGCAATCTACGCCGTGGCGACAAGGTGAAGGTACTGTCACGCCGTGGTGAAGTCGTGAGCATCGTCGAAACCCGTGGCCGTAACCGTCCGCCGAAAGGTCTGGTGTATATGCCATTCTTTGATGCCGCGCAGTTGGTCAATAACTTGACGCTGGATGCCACCGATCCGCTGTCGAAAGAGACCGACTACAAGAAGTGTGCGGTAAAACTGGAGAAGGTATAAGGCCAACGGAATGAGCCAGCAACGAGATAAAACACCGGCCCGACGTCGCTTCCTACGGGATGCGGCTCGCAGCGTGGCTGGGTTGGCAGGGATAGGCGTACTGCTGGGGCTGCAACAGAAGCAGTCTCAGGCACGTGATGGCCTGGCCCTGCGGCCGCCGGGAGCACTGGCCGAGGCGGCGTTTGATAGCGCCTGTATTCGCTGTGGTCAGTGTGTGCAAGCCTGCCCGTATCAGACGCTGAAACTGGCGACGATGTTGTCGCCGAGAGCCGCGGGAACGCCGTACTTTGTGGCGCGGAATATTCCATGCGAGATGTGTGAAGACATCCCGTGTGTGGTGGCCTGCCCGAGCGGTGCGCTGGATCCGAATCTGACGGATATCGATCAGGCGCGGATGGGGTTGGCGGTGTTGCTGGATCATGAAAACTGTCTGAACTGGCAGGGGCTGCGTTGCGATGTGTGTTACCGCGTTTGCCCACAGATCGACAAGGCTATCACCTTGGATCTGCAACACAACGAGCGTACCGGCAAGCACGCCATGTTTCTGCCGACGGTTCACAGCCTGGATTGTACCGGTTGTGGCAAGTGTGAGCAGGCTTGTGTTCTTGAGCAGGCGGCGATCAAGGTGTTACCGATGGAGCTGGCGCGTGGCCAATTGGGTGAACACTATCGCTGGGGCTGGCAGGAAAAGCAGCGTGCAGGGCATTCACTGGTGCCAGAAGGTCTCACATTGCCGGCACGCGGCGTAAAGGGAGGTGAATGATGGCTAATCCAGTCGCTGAAGCCGGGCGTGATGCCCGTGTGCGTCATGGCTGGTTGCGCAGCAACCGCTTCCTGATCCTGCGCCGTTGCAGCCAGCTGTTGATCTTGTTGATGTTTCTCTCCGGACCGCTGTGGGGCATCTGGATCCTGCGTGGCAACTACAGCGCCAGCCTATTGGCAGAGACGGTACCGTTAACGGATCCGTTGATGATGCTACAAAGCCTGTTGGCTGGGCATTGGCCAGCCTGGCTGGTGTGGGTAGGTGCGGTAGTGGTGCTGATCTATGGCCTGATCGGTAATCGGGTGTTTTGCGGCTGGGTTTGCCCAGTCAACCCGGTGACCGATCTGGCGGCCTGGCTGCGGCGCAAGTTAAGTTTGCGCCAATCGGCCAGCCTGCCTCGTTCCCTGCGCTACGGCATCTTGCTTGTCGTGCTGGTTGGCAGCGCCGTGAGTGGCACGCTGATCTGGGAATGGATTAATCCGGTTGCCCTGATGGGGCGCGGGCTGATCCACGGCAGTGGGGAGGGCGTGTTAGCTTGGCTGAAAGGGTTGGGTGCCGCATTTGGTGCGGGCATCTGGCTGATTGTCGCGCTGTTCCTGCTCGATCTGCTGGTGGTCGAACACGGCTGGTGTGGCCATCTTTGCCCAATGGGAGCGCTGTATGGCGTCATTGGTAGCCAGGGTGTGGTGCAGATCAGCGCGGAGAAGCGTGACAACTGTACTCGCTGCATGGATTGTTTTCATGTTTGCCCAGAACCACAGATCCTGCGTGAGCCGTTATTAGTAAAAAAAGGTACACCACGGGTTGCCAGTGATGCCTGTATTGCCTGCGGACGTTGTATCGACGTTTGTGCAGAAAACGTATTCGAAATTAAGAGCAAATTTCATTATTCGGGAGCCAAAAAATGACCAGCAATGTCCTGAAAAAGCAGCTTTCCCTGTGGGGCGCGCTGTTAACACTGGTAGTTGCCAGTGCCGCGTTTGCCGCCAGTGATGTCGATCTCAAGCAATCGCCAGAGGTTTCCGGCACGGCTGAAGGGCAGATCAAAATGCCTAAGCAGCAGGAAAAGATGGCGCTAAACTATGTCAATCAGCCACCGATGATCCCGCACAGTGTCGACGGCTACCAGATTAGCAAAAACACTAACCGCTGCTTGCAGTGCCACGGCGTGGAGCACTATCGCACCACCGGCGCACCGCGTATCAGCCCGACACACTTTATGGACAGCGATGGCAAGGTGCTGGGGGAAGTTGCTCCACGCCGTTATTTCTGTCTGCAATGCCACGTACCACAAACCGATGCGGCACCAATCATCGGCAATGATTTCAAGCCTATGCAGGGCTTTGGGCACTAAGCGGGGGAGCTATGGCCGAACGTAAGAACGAAACATCCGAGAAAAAGGCCGGACCGATCCGTCGTCTATGGCGTTGGTGGCGCAGGCCGAGCAGGCTGGCCCTGGGGACTTTGCTGCTGTTGGGCTTTGTCGCCGGGATCATTTTCTGGGGCGGTTTCAACACCGGTATGGAAGCGGCCAACACCGAAAAATTCTGTATCAGTTGCCACGAGATGCGTGAAAACGTCTACGAAGAGTATATGGAGACGGTGCACTACAATAACCGTAGTGGCGTACGTGCCACCTGCCCGGACTGCCACGTCCCGCATGAGTGGGGGCCAAAGATGCTACGTAAGCTGAAGGCCAGTAAAGAACTTTACGCCAAGGTGTTTGGCATTATCGACACGCCGCAGAAGTTCGAAGAGCATCGTCTGACCATGGCCAGCAACGAATGGGCGCGTATGAAGGCCAATAACTCGCAGGAGTGTCGTAACTGCCACAACTTCGAGTATATGGATTTCACCGCTCAGAAAACCGTGGCGGCCAAGATGCATGATAAAGCGATAACCGAAGGCAAAACCTGTATCGATTGCCATAAAGGGATCGCACACAAACTGCCGGACATGCACGGAGTCCCTACCGGATTCTAACTCTGGTGGATATCAACCCCGCAGCGCTGCAAGGCCTGCGGGTTTTTTCAATATGGCGATGTGTCGATTACTCGCTACCCCTGTCCTGCCGTGACCGAATGATGAGTGTTTGTTTCACAACCAGCACAACAGGACTGGATATCATCACTTACCCCAATTGCCTATATTATTTTTATCCAAGTAAGCGCTTGGGTTGGAAAACCAAACGACAAACTGACTGAAGAGGATTAATAATATGGACGCTCATGAGTTTATTACTGATGCACGCATGCATGGTTGGGATAAAGAGGATAAGAGTAGCATTTATTCGATGCTGAGCTTTGAAGTTAATCCCAATGTGACAGAGGCTGATAAAAAAATAAAAGTTGGCATCTATTTGTTTAATGCCAGCTTTGATTCCGTAGCCGTCAGGGAGGCCATCGGCAATGAGAATTTTTCGGGATTTGCTAGCGGCTTTTATAATTGTTTTAATCAAGCGGCCTTAAATAGTGTAAGTACAGGCTATGCTCAAGTCGGTGGTGATACCGTCGGAGAGGTATTGGCACGGCAGCAGGAACTCATCGCTGCCTATCAGGATATGATCGATAAAGGGATCTTGACACCCAATTCAATGATGTTACCAGCAAATGGCGGGCCATTTACCAGTGCATGGCTCGGTGTTGATTTCTATGATGAAGAGGGTAACGTGATCAGTGGAACAAGTTTCCAGCTGGATGCCATTCCTAAACCGTAAATAAGCTGGGTTATTATCGCGTTCTGCAGCTGTCTTTTTTATAAAAACCTTTTGTTGTGAAATGAGAGGTTTTTATCTCATTGGTATATTTCAGCTGTATGGCATTGGTTAGCCACTGAATAGAATCTCGCTGAAGTTTTAGTCGCCCCAAGCCCCCATTTCTGTTTAGTCCGCGGTTTTTGTTGCAAATCGGCCGTGGCTGCGCTTTGCTAGTGGCCAAAGGTTGCAGTGCGTTGGCTAACGGAAGAAGGGAATATGTCGTCAAAAATTGAAAATATCAGAAAGCAGCTGTTATCAGACAACTGGTACGTATTGAATAAATACACCTTTGAGTTAAAACGTAAAAATGGCGGAACCATCGAACAGGTGCGCGAGGTCTATGACCGGGGCAACGGGGCGACCATTTTGCTGTATAACCGCGCCAAGGGCACCGTGGTGCTGACCAACCAGTTCCGCATGCCGACCTATGTCAACGGCAATGCCACGGGCATGTTGTTGGAAGCCTGCGCCGGGCTGCTGGATGACGATCAGCCCGAACAGTGCGCCCGCCGTGAAGCGGTAGAGGAAACCGGTTTTCAGGTTTCGAAGGTGCAAAAGATCTTTGAGGCCTACATGTCACCGGGTGGCGTGACGGAAATACTCCACTTCTTTATTGCCGAATACCAGGATGATGAACGCCAAACCAGCGGTGGTGGCATTGAGGATGAAGATATTGAAGTGGTGGAATTACCCTTTGGAGAGGCAATCGCGATGATCGCCGACGGTCGCCTCAAGGATGGTAAAACCATCATGCTGTTGCAGTATTTGCAGATCCACCGGGTGATGGAGTAGCTTTCCCTCACCCCAACCCTCTTCCACAGGAAGAGGGAGCTGTTAGCCCTTACTCGTTTGAAAATAAAGAAGCCATTTAGCTAGCTTGATCCGCCCTTAGCCAAAGTGAGTCACTACCTTTAAAACACTCTCGATCGGCCCCCTCTCCCTGTGGGTGTACAGTGGGAGAGGGTTAGGGTGAGGGGCAATTGCTTGCCGATCTCACTTTTCTATCATTGCCTTACAGCTGTGCGATCAGCATATCCTCCAGCTTCTGCTGGTCGACGGCGAACAGGCGAATGCCTTCGGCCAACTTCTCAACCGCCATGGCATCCTGGTTATGCAACCAGCGGAACTCTGCCTCGGCCAGTGGCGCAGGCTGATAAAATCCTTCGGTAGACGGCGTCAGTTTACGTTCGATAGGCTGATTGCTCTGCTTCAATTCTTCCAGCAGGTTTGGCGCAATGGTCAAGCGGTCACAGCCCGCCAACGCCAGGATCTGCTCAACCTTACGGAAGCTGGCGCCCATGATCACGGTCTGATAGCGGTGCTGTTTGTAGTATTCATAAATGGTGCGGACGGACTTCACGCCCGGATCCTGTTCGGCATCGTAATCGGTCATTGGCTCTCTGGCCTGATACCAATCGTAGATACGGCCAACAAACGGCGAAATCAGATAGACACCGGCTTCGGCGCAGGCACGGGCCTGAGCAAAGGAGAACAGCAGTGTCAGGTTGGTGTTGATGCCTTCTTTTTCCAGCTCTTCGGCCGCCTTGATCCCTTCCCAGGTGGCTGCCAGCTTGATCAGAATGCGGGATTTATCGATGCCCTGGTTTTGATACATGCCGATCAGCTTGCGTGCTTTGGCCACGCACATACCGCGATCGAAGGATAGACGGGCATCTACCTCGGTGGAGATACGGCCCGGCACGCTTTTTAGAATTTCTACCCCGATATTCACCGCCAGTCTGTCACTGGCGTTAATCAGCTGGGTTTCTTTGCTGCCGCCTTGCTGGTGGGCGTACTCCAGTGCTTCGGTGATCAGCGATTTATACTGCGGCAGCGCCGCGGCCTTGAGGATCAACGAAGGGTTGGTGGTGGCATCCTGCGGTTCGAACTGGCGGATGGATTCGATATCACCGCTGTCGGCAACGACCACGGTCAGCTGTTTTAGTGCGTCTAACTGGTTCATTTATAAGCTCCTTGCTTACCCGTCGTCTTTCAAGCTGCAGCGTTGTTGGCTGCATTCACTCACCCCAGTCACTTACTAAAGTAAGCTCCTGGGGATGAGCGAACTGGCCGCCTAGCTGCAACTTGAAATCCATAGGGTAAAGATAAATAAGAACGATTTTCATTAATTGTGAAACACATTGCACCATTTAGTCAGTGAATGAAATGCGCTTTTTCTGATTGTTGCAATGGATAGAAACAATGGAGGGACGCAAATGCAGGCTGGCTGCTGGCCCCCACGTATTGACGCTTTATCGGCATTGGGTTCAACGTTGGGCAACGACCTGTTCGTAATAACCGATCCTTGCTACCTTAGGCGCCGATCCCCCTCCTTCAAATTCAGAGCTCAACCAGGCTTCGACGATCGATTTCGCCAGCTCCGGGCCAATGACGCGAGCGCCAAGCGTGATGATTTGTGCATCGTTACTTTTACGTGCGCGCTGTGCCGAATAGGTATCATGGCACTGTGCCGCGCGGATCCCCGGGACCTTGTTGGCCACAATGCTCATGCCAATACCGGTGCCACACAGCAAAATGCCACGTTGGTGTTTCCCATCCTTAATGCCCTGTGCCACCTGAAAGGCGATATCGGGATAACCGATAGGGGCCGTATCGCTTCCCGGTGAGTAGTCGGTAACCGGAATATCTCGCTGTTGCAGAAACGCAACGATCACATTCTTCAGTTCAATGGCGGCATCATCGGCGCCAATCGCAATAGGCTGCATAACACATCTCCTGCTGGTCAAGGGTAAGGCTGACGATCCCCGGTGGCGCGTCATGGCTATTACCATAACCATGATTTATCAAATGTTCAATTGATGTTCATTTGTTTTTGTTTTTGTTAAGGGGTTATGCTCAATAAAGGTGATTGACGTCACGAATAAATCGAATTAAAAGCCTTTTATATGACTTTTAGAGGGCTTTTTGAGCATGATCACAATTTCAAAGGTTGGTGGTGGGCAAACATGTTGAGAGTATGTAGTGTTTATTTGTTCTTTGAGTGTACTTATGATCATAAAAATAAACCCTACCCGAGGATAGAACTATGTGTCAGAACTGCGTAACAGCGGCAAACATGGCCGAAGGCATTCCTGAAACCATGAAAGCGGTGGTGGCCTATGCCCCGAAGGACTATCGCTTAGAGCAAGTGGCGGTACCGAAAATTGACCCGCAAGAGATCCTGGTGAAAGTTGAAGCCTGCGGCATCTGCGCCGGTGACGTTAAAGCGTTTGAAGGGGCCGCCAGCTTTTGGGGGGATGAAAAACAACCGGCTTACATTAAAGCGCCGATGATCCCCGGCCACGAATTTATCGGCCACGTGGTGGGATATGGTGAAGGCGTTGAGGGATTTAAGCTGGGCGATCGGGTAATCTCTGAACAGATTGTCCCCTGCTGGCAATGCCGCTTCTGTAACCGTGGCCAGTATTGGATGTGTGAGAAGCACGACCTGTACGGCTTCCAGAAAAACGTTAATGGCGGCATGGCTGAGTACATGAAGTTTACCAAAGAGGCCATCAACTATCACGTCCCTGCGGATATGCCGATCGAGGACGCCATTCTGATCGAACCTTATGCCTGCTCTTTCCATGCGGTACAGCGAGCCAACATCAAACTGGGTGACGTAGTGGTGCTGGCTGGGGCCGGAACGCTGGGTTTAGGGATGATCGGGGCGATTAAAAAATCCGGCCCATCGAAGCTGGTGGTGCTCGATCTGTCTGACGAGCGCCTGGCGTTAGCGAAAGAATTTGGTGCTGACGTCGTGCTGAACCCACTGCGCGATGATGTGATGGCGATCGTTAAGGACATGACCGAAGGCTACGGCTGCGATATCTACATTGAAGCCACCGGCGCGCAGCAATCTGTCGAACAGGGGCTGATGCTGATCCGCAAATTGGGCACCTTTGTCGAGTTCTCGGTGTTTAAAGATCCGGTGACCGTCGATTGGAGCATTATCAGCGATCGTAAGGAGCTGGACGTGCTGGGATCGCACCTGGGTCCTTACTGTTATCCGTTGGTAATTGAAGGGATACGCAATGGCGATTTGCCCACCAAAGGTGTCGTCACCCAAACGTTGCCGCTTGAGCAGTTCGCTGAAGGCTTCGCCATGATGAAACGGGGCGTCGGCTCAATCAAAGTGGTGCTCAACCCGAATCTGTAATGCCTGCATCATTCTTCGGGTGCGGGTTAGCCTGCACCTCCACAATTCAATGTGCTGGGGTGTTTTATGCTGAATGGACTGATTCATCGCATTGGTCTGTCACCAAAATTAATGCTCGGTTATGCCGGTGTGTTGGTCTTTATGATGGGGGAAGGGCTGGAACAAGGCTGGCTTTCACCTTATCTGATCGGCAAAGGCTTAACCATTCAAGAATCTGCGCTGCTGTTTAGCGTTTACGGTTTTGCTGCGGCAATCTCCGCCTGGTTTTCCGGCGTCTTGGCGGAAATTTTTACCGCTCGTCGCGTCATGTTGGCTGGATTGTTGCTGTTCTTGCTGGGTTCGGTGTGTTTTCTGGTGTGGGGATTACCCAGTAATAACCTGTCGGTGATGATACCGACCTATGCGCTGCGCGGGCTGGGCTATCCCCTGTTTGCCTATGGTTTTCTGGTATGGGTCGCTTATGAGGCCCCGCCGGAAAGGCTGGGTTCCGCCGTGGGGATTTTCTGGTTTGTCTACAGCGGTGGGTTGAGCGTACTGGGCGTGCTCTACTCCAGCATCATGCTGCCGTTCCTGGGGGAAATTCACACCTTATGGAGCGCATTAATCTTTGTGGTGCTCGGGGCGATGATCGCACTGATGCTTAACCGCACCCCTGGCCATAGCGACGTGGGGGACAAGCAAAAAGCCTCTCTCAGCTATGTGCTAAAGGGGATCACCATTGCGTTTGAGAACCCGAAAATCGGCCTGGGTGGCATTGTCCGCACCATCAATACCTCTGCGGCGTATGGCTTCGTGGTGTTTATGCCGATGTACATGATGGATATCGGGTTTAGCCGCACTGACTGGCTACAGATGTATGCGGCACTGTGGACGGTGAACATTATCTTCAACCTGATCTTTGGGGTGATCAGCGACGGCTTGGGCTGGCGTAACGTCGTTATGTGGTTCGGTTGTGTTGGCTGCGCCATCACCACGCTGATGTTCTATTACGTGCCTTATTTCCTTGGTCCCAATTATCTGCTGACCGTCGTGGCCGCCGGGCTATTCGGTGCTTGCCTGGCTGCTTTCGTGCCTCTTTCGGCCATTATGCCAACGCTGGCCCCGGAGAATAAAGGTGCCGCCATGTCGATCCTGAATCTCGGTGCGGGGTTGAGCACTTTCGTTGGCCCGGCAGTGGTAGGGTTATTTATCGGCAGCTTGGGGAGCAGCGGGGTGATTTGGATTTTCACCGGCCTGTATTTGTTCAGCGGCGTCTTGATGAAATATGTCACTTTGCCTAAAGCCGTGCCTGCCGCCGTGGAAGAAAATCATCACAGCTTGGCGTAACTAACCGATTGAGGGAGTTTTCTATGATTACTGGTCAAAGCAAGGGAGCCTTGCAAGGGAAAGTGGCGTTGATAACCGGCGGCGCGGCGGGAATAGGTTTGGCTATTGCCAAATGTTATCTGCAAAACGGCGCGCAGGTTGTGCTGTTGGATCGCGCTGCACAGGTGGTGCAGATTGCCCAACAGCTGGATGAGCAGCTGGCGTTGGGCATCGTGATGGACGTCACCGATAAAGCCTCGGTAGAACAGGCGGTTGCGCAGGCCAATGCCCATTTCGGGCGGCTGGATGTGTTGGTCAATAGCGCCGGGATCGTTGCGCTGTATCCGGCTGAAGAACTGCCCGAAGACGCTTGGGATTGCACTATGACGGTGAATCTGAAAGGGGGGTTCCTTACTAGTCAGGCGGTGGGCCACTATTTTATTCGTCAGGGCAGTGGCAGCATTATCAACCTGGCCTCGCAGGCCGGTGTAGTCGCCTTGCCCAATCATCTGGCTTACTGCGCCAGCAAGGCCGGCGTGATTGGTTTGACCCAGGTTCTTGCACTGGAGTGGGGGCCGCACAACGTGCGGGTAAACGCCATTTCGCCCACGGTGGTGCTGACCGAGTTGGGGCGCAAAGCATGGTCAGGCGAGGTAGCGGAACAAATGAAGCAGAAAATTCCCCTAAGGCGCTTTGCCGAACCCGAGGATATTGCCGCCAGCGCGCTGTTCCTGGCGAGCGATGCGGCCAGCATGATCACCGGCAGCAATCTGGTGGTTGACGGCGGCTACACCATTCAATAACTCGATACTCAGGCAAAAGAGAGGCCATGATGAATAGAATCATTAACGATCCCGATCACGTCGTGGAAGATGCCATTCAGGGCTATCTGAAGGCTCATCCGGAATATTTCACCGCGACCGATAATGCACGAGTCCTCAAATACCCTACTGCACCGATCAAAGGCAAGGTGGGTATTGTTACCGGTGGGGGCTCGGGGCATGAGCCAGCGTTTCTGGGCTATGTTGGCAAGAACATGCTCGATGCTGTCGCCATCGGTGAGATTTTCTCTTCGCCAACGGCGGGGGCATTTCTTGATGCGTTCAAGGCCGCGGACAGCGGGGCGGGAGTCGCCTGCCTGTATGGCAACTATGCTGGCGATAATATGAACGTCAAAATGGCGATGAAGAAGGCCAGCGCCGCCGGTATCGCGGTAAAAACTGTGGTGGCAAATGATGATGTTGCCTCTGCGCCCGCCAGTGAAATTGAAAAGCGCCGTGGCGTCGCCGGTGAAATTCTAATGTGGAAAATCGGGGCTGCTGCCGCAGCACTGGGTTACGATCTCGACGGAGTGATTGATGCTGCGCAAAAAGCCATTGGCAATTGCCGCTCGATCGGGGTCGGGCTCAGCTCTTGCACCATCCCTGCGGTAGGTAAGCCCAACTTCCATATTGCCGATGGCCAAATGGAGATCGGGATTGGTCACCACGGTGAGCCTGGGATTGAGGTATCACCGATCCAGTCGGCGTCCGCGATGGCTGGCACCATGCTCGACTTTGTGCTCAATGATATGCCGTTGAACAAGGGGCTGGAAGTCGCCTTGCTGATTTCTGGCCTGGGGGCCACGCCGGTGATGGAGCTCTACATCTATTATGCCGAGGTTGAAAAGCGGCTGACGGAGCGTGGCATCAAGGTTCACCGTCGCTATGTGGGTAACTATTTTACCTCACTGGAAATGATGGGAGTGACGCTAACCGTGATGAAGCTCGACGACCAATTGAAAACGTTGCTTGATATGCCCGCTCATTCATTGGGCCTAACCCAGGTGGAGTGAATCATGACCACACAAATTTCGACGCAGTATGGCAATGAGATCGTCACGGCGCTGATTGGCGTGATTGTCAGCAATCGCGAGTATCTCAGTGAGATAGATGGTGCGATTGGCGACGGCGATCACGGCATTAATATGTCAAAAGGCTTCACCTTATGTGGCGAGGCCATCAAGGGCCAAAATCTGTCGTTGGCACAGGCTTTCGACGCGGTAGCGGACGCGCTGATGGAAGGGATTGGTGGCTCGATGGGGCCGCTCTATGGCAGTCTGTTCATGGGCATGGCCGACGGCGTGCGCGATAAAGCGGTGCTGGATAAACAGGTTTTTCTGGTTATGTTACGCAATGGACTCACTGAACTGCAGGACATCAGCAGCGCTGGCGTAGGCGACAAGTGTCTGATGGATACGTTGATCCCTGCGATCGAAGGGTTTGAGCAGGCGGTTCGGCGCGGCGATAGCTTCAGTGAATCACTGGAACAGCTGAAACGAGCTGCCGTTGTCGGGCGTGATTCAACCCGCGATCTGGTTGCCAAGATTGGCCGCGCGAGTCGGTTGGGTGAACGTTCGCGCGGTGCGCTGGATGCCGGTGCGGTATCCTGTTGTCTACTTTTATGCCAACTGGCTGATGCGGTAGAACAACGCTTGAATACCGTTGCCGCCTGAACAGGTTATACTAGCGGGCAATGCGATAAGCTGGGTTCGGCATGCTGAACCCATTTTCTATTGAAAAAGACCAATCTGCCGTGGGGAAACGTGTAACGGATGGAAAAAAAAACAGGATCCCAGGATAACGAACTGCTGACTGAAATTGCCGTGGCTTATTATCAGGACGAAATCACTCAGGAGGAGATTGCAAAAAAGTTCGGTATTTCGCGGATTAAGGTCGGGCGTTTACTCAAGCGGGCCAAAGAAGAAGGCATTGTTGAGATTACCGTCCGTTATCATCCGGTATTCAGTACCCGGCTGGAGCAGCAAATGCTGGAGCGTTTCTCTCTCAGCCGTGCATTAATCGCGCTGGATCATCAGGATGAGGAAGAACAGCGGCGTCAGGTAGCAGCATTGGTTTCCGGTTATCTGGCTATGTCATTGAAAGATAATATGGTGCTGGCGGTTGGCCAAGGGCGTAACGTGGCCGCGATTGCCGACCATGTGGGCAGCGTGGCACCAAAAAGCTGTAAATTTATCTGTGGCATTGGGGGAACGCATCGCCCTGGTGACGCTATAAATGCTGATCACATCAGCCGCCGTTTGGCGAAGAAGTTTGGTGGTAGCAGCGAGACGCTGTATGCCCCGGCGTATGTTGAAAACCGGGCGCTGAAAGAGGCGTTTATGCAAAACGGCACCATCAAGGAAACCCTGGATCGGGCACGCAAGGCCGATGTGGCTCTGGTGGGCATTGGTGATATGAATGAAAACAGCTACATGGTAAAACTTGGCTGGTTTACTCCCCACGAGATCATTGATGCCAGTCTGAATCAGGGAGTGATCGGTGATATCGCCGGTTATGACTTTTTCAATGCGCAGGGGATGCATGTGGATACGGTGATGAACGATCGCGTCATTGGCCTGAGCATTGATGAACTGCGGAAAATCCCTTGTGTGATCGCCATTGCCTCTGAGAATACCAAAGCGTTGGCTATTCTGGGCGCGCTGCGCACCGGGGCGATCGATATTATCGCGACCAGTGCCCTCAACATCCGCACCATTCTTAATATGTCACAGTAATCGCTACGGTAAAAAAGGGTTTAACTGCGTCAGGTTGAACCCTTTGCGATTCCCCCCTTCTGGTAAAACTGACCTCCGGCCCTTGTCCGGTGAGCGCTCTAACAACGCAAAGCAAACGACAGCGCTGAGGTTGTCGGTATAATTATCCTTCTGAATTGTCCAAGTATTAAAGAACGATAGCATTTGATGCTATTCCAATCATTCGGTTGGATAGTTCACGTCGCCTAATTTTATTGAGCGTTTGAAAAGCTTATGCGGCTAATAATAACCAGGAGGAGCCATGTCCAGCTTTGAGCCAGACGCTGTTGGCGCAATCATTCAGCGAGTCTGTGAATATCTGCAACCGGTCTTTAATGCCCTTTTAGCGGGCACTATGGCGTTATTGAAAGGCGCCTATCTGAATATGCCATCACGCCGCCGGTTATTAAACGCCGGTATTTGTGCCTTGTTGGCATTAACCATTCGCGATCTGTTATCGCTGATGGGGTTGGAGTTGGCATGGGCTAATGCCATCAGCGTATTAATTGGTTTTCTCGGTGCGGATTACCTTGGCGATTTAATTAAACGATTTATTGGAAAAAAAACGGGATTTAACAATGATAAGTGAAAATACGGAGATTAAATTCAACGCGCGCAGTGAGAAAAACCTGATCGGGGTACACCCCGATTTGGTGCGGGTGATGCGTTTGGCGCTGCGTTATTCGCTGGTGCCGTTCACCGTCACCGAAGGATTGCGCTCCATGGCCCGCCAACGGGATTTGCTGCGTGAGGGGAAAAGCCAAACGCTAAAAAGCCGCCATCTTACCGGGCATGCGGTTGACGTAGTGGCGATGCCTTTAGGTGCTGTGTCCTGGGAATGGGATTATTATGCCCAGATCGCGTCGGCGGTGCGGCGTGCCGGGTTGGAGTGCGGTGTTGATGTCGAGTGGGGCGGGGGATGGAAAACGCTGAAAGATGGGCCACATTTCCAATTACCGTTCAAAGATTATCCGGCTTGAGCGGTCAACGGTGACTTCTGAGGTGATCAAAACTGCTGCTTTTCTGTTCGCTTAACTTCCTTTTAACTTTTATTTACAAGTTTCGCCCAAGGTTATGGCACGCTTCAAAGTTTGTGACGATTCTCTCACTATACTAGTTCAGCGATAAAGCCTTACCTCAACATAAAAGAAGAAAGCAAAGGAACCCATAATGGACGAACAGCTCAAACAGAGTGCCCTTGATTTCCATCAGTTTCCGGTCCCAGGGAAGATCCAGGTATCGCCGACTAAACCGCTAGCAACGCAGCGCGATCTGGCCTTGGCCTATTCGCCGGGCGTGGCTGCTCCCTGTCTGGAAATTGCCGCCGATCCGCTGGCCGCTTATAAATATACCGCCAAGGGTAACCTGGTGGCGGTGATCTCCAACGGTACCGCGGTGCTGGGGTTGGGGAATATCGGTGCGCTGGCCGGTAAGCCGGTCATGGAAGGTAAAGGGGTTCTGTTTAAGAAGTTTTCCGGTATTGACGTGTTCGATATCGAAGTCGATGAACTCGATCCTGACAAGCTGATTGACGTGATCGCCGCGCTGGAACCGACCTTCGGCGGCATTAACCTGGAAGATATCAAAGCACCCGAGTGCTTCTATATTGAGAAGAAGCTGCGTGAGCGGATGAAGATCCCGGTGTTCCATGACGATCAGCACGGCACGGCGATTATTACCACCGCTGCGGTGCTCAACGGCCTGCGGGTGGTGAAGAAAAACATTTCCGACGTACGCCTGGTGGTATCGGGAGCCGGTGCGGCCTCCATTGCCTGTTTGAACCTGCTGGTCGCGTTGGGTCTGAGCAAGCAGAACATCACCGTTTGCGACTCCAAAGGCGTGATCTATCAGGGCCGCGATGCCAAGATGGAAGAAACCAAGGCGGCGTATGCCATTGCGGATAACGGCCAGCGTACGCTGGGGGATGCCATTCCCAATGCCGATATTTTCCTGGGTTGCTCCGGCCCTGGCGTGCTGACGCAGGACATGGTGAAAACCATGGCCAGAGATCCGTTGATCATGGCGCTGGCTAACCCGGAACCGGAAATTCTGCCGCCGTTGGCGAAAGCGGTGCGCCCAGATGCGATCATCTGTACCGGCCGTTCTGATTATCCCAACCAGGTAAACAACGTACTGTGTTTCCCGTTCATCTTCCGTGGCGCGCTGGATGTGGGGGCCACCACCATCAACGAAGAGATGAAGCTGGCCTGCGTGCACGCCATTGCCGATCTGGCGCTGGCAGAGCAGAGCGACGTGGTGGCTTCGGCGTATGGCGATCAGGACCTCTCCTTTGGTCCGGAATACATCATTCCCAAACCGTTCGACCCGCGCCTGATTGTCAAAATCGCTCCGGCGGTAGCCAAGGCAGCCATGGATTCCGGCGTGGCGATGCGCCCGATCGAAGACTTTGATGCCTACGTGGAGAAGTTGACCGAGTTCGTCTACAAAACCAACCTGTTTATGAAGCCGATCTTCTCCCAGGCGAAGAAAGAAGTGAAACGCGTGGTAATGGCCGAAGGTGAAGAAGAGCGCGTACTGCATGCCACCCAAGAGCTGGTATCGCAGGGTCTGGCTTACCCAATCCTGGTGGGCCGCCCAAGCGTGATTGAAATGCGCCTGAAGAAACTCGGCCTGCAACTGACGCCGGGCAAAGACTTTGAAGTGGTGAATAACGAGTCCGATCCGCGTTTCAATGAATACTGGGGTGAGTATTACCAGATCATGAAGCGCCGTGGCGTCTCCCAGGAGCAGGCTCGCCGTGCGGTGATCGGTAACCCAACGCTGATTGCTGCCATCATGCTGCACCGTGGGGAGGCCGACGCCATGATCTGTGGCACCATCGGCAGCTACCACGAGCATTATGACGTAGTGGAAAAGGTGTTCGGGTTCCGTGAAGGGGTACATGTGGCAGGGGCGATGAACGCTTTACTGTTGCCGAGCGGTAACACCTTTATCGCCGATACCTACGTCAACGATGACCCAACGCCGGAACAGTTGGCGGAAATTACCCTGATGGCGGCAGACACGGTACGGCGCTTCGGGATTGAGCCGAAGGTAGCACTGTTGTCCCACTCCAGCTTTGGTTCTTCCAACTGCCCATCGGCGAGCAAAATGCGTAAAACGCTGGAGCTGGTCAATCAGATGGCACCAGGATTGGAGATCGACGGTGAGATGCACGGTGACGCCGCGCTGGTGGAAAGTATCCGCCACGATTTGATGCCGGACAGCCCGTTGAAAGGTGCGGCCAACATCCTGATCATGCCAAGTATGGAAGCGGCGCGGATCAGCTACAACCTGCTGCGTGTCTCCTCTTCCGAAGGGGTGACGGTAGGGCCGGTATTGATGGGCGTGTCCAAGCCGGTACATATTCTGACGCCGATCGCCTCGGTGCGCCGTATCGTCAACATGGTGGCATTGGCAGTCGTAGAAGCACAAACCCAACCCCTGTAATAGCGTGAAAGTGACCCCCTGCGGCTTCGGCAACAGGGGGTTTTTTTATGCGTGGCAGCGTTCGGCAATCGCCTGAATGTCGGCAGGCGTAGTTCGGCAACAGCCGCCAATCAAGCGGGCACCGGCATGCCGCCAATCGGCCAACTGATTGATCAGATGCTGCTGGTGGTTACCACAGCTGTGCCAGGTTTTACTCACCGCGTCGTAATGTTCGCCAGAGTTAGGGTAAACCAGTAACGGTTTATCGCTCAGCACGGCAAGCTGCTGCAACGCCGGAGTGACGTTTTCCAACGCGATACAATTGACGCCTACTGCCAGCACCTGCGGGTTATCGTTAAGCTCAGCCATGACGACGGCCAGCGGCGTGCCATCGCTGAGATGCTGGCTATCGCGCAGAGTGAAAGAGAACCACCCACCCAGCGATGGGAATTCCTCCAGCAGCGCCAGCAGAGCCTGTAGTTCGGCGAAAGAAGGCAGCGTTTCACATGCCAGCAGATCCACTCCGGCGTTGGCCAGAGCCGTGATGCGCGGACGATGGAACGCGATCATCTCTGCTTGCGTTAGATGGTAGTCGCCACGGTATTCAGAGCCGTCCGCCAGGTAGGCACCATAAGGGCCGACTGAACCGGCGACCAGCAAAGGTAATCGCTGTGGGCGCTGGGCCAGATAATCGGCGCGCGCCTGTTGTGCCAGGTGGACGCTCTGGGCGATCAGTGCCAATGATTGCGGCTCATCCAGACCCCGGCGTAAAAAACCTTGGGGCGTGGCCTGATAGCTGGCGGTAATAGCGCACTGTGCTCCTGCCTTGAAGTAGTCCAGATGCACCTGATAAATCAGCTCCGGGTTTTCAATCAGCACTTTTGCCGACCACAGCGGATCGGCGAGATCGCAACCTCGGGCCTCAAGTTCGGTGGCCATTGCCCCGTCCAAAATCAACGTGCGGTTATCGGCCAGCAAGGCGGCCAGAGGGTTGTTAACCGACATGTTCTTCTCCGGTGTTCAGTAGGTTTTTCTGCCCGGAACGCCGGGTCAGGTAATAGGCCAGATAGCAGATCGCCACAAACGGCAGGCCGCAATACAGCGCCACGCGTTGCTCTGGGTCGAATGCCAGGCCGATACAGGCCAATAAACACAGCGCAAAGCCGACAATAGGCGTTAGCGGATAGCCTGGTGCACGGTATTTCAGCCCTTCAATCGGTTGACCGCTGCGCAGATAGCGGCGGCGAAAAAGGTAGTGGGCGGCACAGATGCTCAGCCAGACGGCAACGACCGCAAAGCCAGAAATGGCAGACAGTGCGACAAATACCGTATCGGGAGCGATCACGCTGGTTAATAGGGCCAGCACGCCGCCGAGCATGCTGAACGTTAACGCATTCATCGGGATCCCGCGCGCATTCACCCGTGAAAAATAGGCAGGCAGGGTGCGCTGATTGGCCAGCGACCACAGCATGCGCCCCGAAGCATACAGCCCGGAGTTGGCGGCCGAGAAAATGGCGGTCAGGATCACGAAGTTAAAAATATCGGCGGCATAAGGCACCCCAATGCGCTCAAAGACCAGGACAAACGGGCTTTTCACGATCCCCGCCTGCTCCATAGGGATCAGCGCTGCCAGGATAAATACCGTACCGATAAAGAACACCATCAGGCGGATCACCGTAGTGCGGATGGCCCAGGGCACCACTTTTTCCGGATTTTCGGTTTCGCCCGCCGCAATGCCGATCAGCTCAGTACCGGAGAAGGCGAAATTGACCGCTACCATGGTCATCAGGATCGGTAACGTTCCATTGGGAAGCCAACCCGATGAGGTCAGGTTACTCAGGAAGGGCGCTGGCGTGCCGTCTTTCATCGGGATCAGGCCAAACATGGCTGCACCACCCAGCACGATAAACGCCAGAATGGTGATCACCTTGATCAGCGAGAACCAGAATTCACTTTCGGCGAAGAAGCGGGTGGTAATGACATTGAGCAGAAAAATGGCCAGACAGAAAATCAGACACCACAACCAGACCGGTGATTGTGGAAACCAGTATTGCATACAGAAACCAGCGGCTGTCAGGCTCGAACCCAACGCGACGGTCCAGGTCAGCCAGTACAGCCAGGCAACGGTATAGCCGGTAGCCGGGCCAAGATAGCGTGCTGCATAGACGTGAAATGCGCCGGTTTCCGGCATGGCGACGGCAAGTTCCCCCAGACACAGCATGACCAAATAGACCACGACAGCGCCAATCAAATAGGCCAGTAGGGTGCCTAGTGCACCGGTCGTGGAGATGATATAGCCGGTGTTGAAAAACAGACCGGTACCGATCACGCCGCCCAGCGACAGCATCACTAAATGTCGGGCTTTCATGGTGCGTTTGAATTGCCCTTCAGCGGCAGGTTGCATAACACTTTATCCATATAGACGTCTAAATGGCTATCAGTTATACCCGTTCCATTTCGCGAAATCAACGTAACTCAAAACATGGTAACGAAAAAACGGCTGTCAGCCACCAGGTGCTGCCAATTCCTATATGCAAATGATAATTATTATCTATAATGTCGCCACTTATGTGTAAGGAAAGACGTCATGAAATTTCTGATATTGTTTGCAACGCTGGTGCTTACAGCCTGTAGCCAAGGGCCTGTGTCCTCCCCGAAAATCGACATCACCAGGTTAGGCAAGATTGTTGATTTGCGCAGTGGCGAGACATTGACGCCGCAGCAGTTACTGACGCGCCTGGCAGATCAGCCACGGGTGATCGTGGGTGAAAAGCACGACAATCCTTATCACCACCAGATCGAACTGTGGCTGGTAGAGCAATTACCCAAGCTGAGACCGCAGGGCAGCGTGATGATGGAGATGATCACACCCAGCCAGCAAGGCAAAGTGGATGAAGTAAAGCAGTGGCTGCAAACCGATCCGACGGTACGAGATAGCCGCGTAGCTGAACTGACCGCCTGGCAAGCTAGTTGGAAGTGGTCACTGTATGGCGATGTGGTAATGGCGGCGATGCGTGCACCTTATCCTCTGTTATCCGCCAACCTCGATCGCAGCGAAATCATGGCGTTTTATCAGCGGCCTGAATTCCCCAAAGGCCAGCTCTCCGTGCGGCCAGAAGTCCAGCAGGCGCTCGCCGCCACCATCCGTGATTCCCATGACGGCAAAATTGATGCGGTGCAGCTGCATGCCATGCTTGCCATTCAGCAGCAGCGCGATCGCCGTATGGCCGAAAGTTTACTGGCTGCCCCCACCCCGGCACTGCTGATGGTGGGTGGTTATCACGCCTCCAGTACGGTCGGTGTGCCGTTGCATATCCAAGATCTGCAGCCCGGAGCCAAATTTACGGTGTTGATGCTGGCAGAGCAGGGCGTGGCCATCGATCGGCCTATGGCGGATTACCTGTGGGTCACGCCAACCGCAAAATGATTACGTCAGGATAGCGAAAAGATCTGTCATTAACATTTACAAATGATTATCATTAGCAAATGTGATCTGCAATCATTCGCAATTAGGTGTTCTACTATCCCTATGTTTAGTCAGCCTTATGGCCCTCAGGCGGCAATTCTGCCGCAGCCGCGCTGGGGGCGTGGTTTACTGTATGCGCTAAGCGTCCATCTGGCGCTGGTATTGCTGTTTTACTGGTCGCCAACCTCGCTGCCGCCAGTGCTGATGCCACCACCAGCGATCATGCTAAGTTGGGCGGCACAGATCGAAGCGCCAAGCCAGCCTAAGCCGTTGCCGCTGGGGTTGCAGCAACAAGCGGACAGTTCCGCAGCACAGCCTGCGCAACAGCAACGGGAGCCGGAGATGCCCGAACTGGCACGTGCCGAAGCGGCAAAAATTGTGGTGGCCGAGCGCAGTAAAAATGCGCATAAGCAGCAGCGTAAAGCGCCGCCAAAGCCGCCAACTCCGATGGAGAAAGAGCAAGACGTCACGCATTCCGCAGCAGCCAGCACGGCGGCACCCAAGGCGCAAAACCTGGCACAGCGCGTGGCGGCACCGTTAAACAGCGATTCTACCGCGCAGGCACAGGCCAAGCTTTCTTGGGAGAGTCAGGTCAAAGGGATGCTCAACCGCGTGAAGCGCTATCCGGCAGATGCCAAGCGGCGTAAGCGTTCGGGGGCACCGGTGGTGAGTTTCGTGGTGGATGCTCAGGGGCGAGTGGCCGATGTCGTACTGAAAACGCCCTCCGCTACCGCGTCGTTAGATCGTGAAGCGCTGGCGGTGATATTGCGTGCGCAGCCGTTACCTTCGCCACCGGCGGAGATGCTGCGCCAAGGCAAGATTGCCGTGACCATGACAGTGGATTTTAACCTGGCACTGTTGTAAGCCAGCCATAAAGTATTTACCCATCAGGCTTTATCTCTTGTTGTGCGCAACAAGAGAGGGGTTTGCTACGCTGAAATTATCGTGAGGGGTTATGACATTACCTGTTCAATCGGCTCGCTGCCGCAGGCCTTTGGTGGTTCATCTACTGATTTCCATGGGGTTATTAAGCTTTATCACCAAGGCGGCCGTGCAGCCACCCCAGGCTGAAATTATTCCGCATAAATTAACCGCCCAGGGCGAAACACGAATCGATAATTATTATTGGCTGCGCGATGATGGCCGCCAGAATAAACAGGTGTTGGCTTATCTGACGGCGGAAAACCGTTATACCGAACAGGTGATGCAGCCACATCAGACTCTGCGCGATCGGTTGTATCACGAGATGCTGGGCCGCATGAGCCCGGAAGATCGCTCGGTTCCCTACCAGCTCAATGGCTACCGCTATCAGGAAAGCATTGATGCGGGTAAAGAGTTTGCCGTCTACCAGCGGCAGGCCGTGGCGAATGGCTCCGCCTGGCAGACGTTGCTGGATGCCAATCAGCGCGCCCAGGGCCAAGATTATTACCGCGTAGGGGGAATGGCGGTCAGTGAAGATAACCGCCGCCTGGCCGTGGCGGAGGATACCCAAGGCCGCAGGCAGTACCGTATTTCCCTGCGCGATCTGGCTAGCGGCGCTTGGGCCAAAGAGGCGATTGAAAACACCTCGGGCAATATGGTGTGGGCTAACGATGGCAACAGCCTGTTCTACGTGCGCAATCATCCCCAAACGCTGTCACCCTATCAGGTCTACCGTCATCAATTTGGTACTCCGGTGGCTGCCGATAAGCTGGTGTATCAGGAAAACGATGGGGCATTTTACCTGAGCCTGGGTCGCTCCTCTTCGCGGGATTACGTGATTGTCACCATCAGCGGGAATACCACTTCCGAAGTGCGCCTGATCGACGCCAACCAGCCGCAAACCCCGATACAACTTTTTGCCCCGCGTCAGGCCGGGCGCGAATATTACCTCGACCATTATCGCGGTGAGTTTTATCTACGTTCCAATCATCAAAGCTCGCATTTCGGTTTGTACCAGACCGCATCCGCGAGCCAGCCATGGCGGCCCCTGATCGCTCCACAGGAAAAGAGTGAGTTGGAAAGCTTTGCCCTGTTTCGTGACTGGCTGGTGGTGAAAGAGCGCAGCGAAGGTCTGGTGCATCTGCGGCAGATTGCCTGGCAAGGGGGAGAGCAACGCAGCATTCCGTTTGATGATGCCAGCTATATGGCCTGGCTGGGCTACAATCCGGACCCGGAAAGTGACCGCCTGCGCTATGGCTATTCGGCTATGACCACGCCAACCAGCACCTATGAATGGGATCTCAACAGCGGTAAACGCGAGTTGCTGAAACGGCAAGAGGTGAAGGGGGTAGAACCAGGCCTGTATCACAGTGAGCGCTTGTGGATCACTGCCCGCGACGGAGTAAAGGTGCCGGTTTCGCTGGTATACAACAGCGCCAAATTCAAACCTGGCAAAAGCCCTCTGGTGGTGTACGGCTACGGTGCCTATGGCATGAGCATGGACCCGGCGTTCAGCGCCAACCGCATTAGCCTGCTGGATCGAGGTTTTGTCTATGCGCTGATCCACGTACGCGGCGGCGGTGAGCTTGGGCAAGACTGGTATCAGCAGGGCAAACTGGCGAACAAGCCAAACACCTTCAACGACTTTATAGATGCCACTCAGGCACTGATCGATAAGGGGTACGGGCAACTGGGGCGCGTTTACGCGATGGGAGGCAGTGCCGGAGGCTTGCTGGTAGGAGCGGTGATTAATCAGGCTCCCCAACTGTATAACGCGGTGGTGGCACAAGTGCCTTTTGTCGATGTGCTGACGACGATGTTGGATGACAGCATTCCATTGACTGTTGGCGAATACGAGGAGTGGGGCAACCCCAATCAGCCGCAGCCCTATGCGCTGATCAAGTCCTACAGTCCGTACGATAATGTGCGCGCGCAGCACTACCCGAATCTGTTGGTCACCAGCGGACTTTATGATTCACAGGTACAGTATTGGGAACCCGCCAAATGGGTGGCGAAACTGCGCCAATTCCAGCAGGGGGATGCGGTGTTATTGCTGTCCACGGATATGTCGGCGGGCCACGGGGGAAAATCGGGCCGCTTGAGTCGGTTGGAAAACAGTGCGCTGGAGTACAGCTTTATTTTAGTAATGGACGAAAAAACACAAAAATAAGGATCTTGGCCGCGCAGCTTAATGGCTGCGCGGCAGATAATAACCATAATTAATCTCCGCCTACCTGGCGGTATTTTCTGCTGAGCATTGATCACTCACTGATTATGATAGCGATACTTTAGGGGATATATGAAATTCAAACTGCTTATTGGTGCGGTTAGCACCGGTATGGTTTTGGCTGGCCCGCTGTTGGCCGCAGAAAATAAAGGCCAGGCGGTATTCAGCCCGCTGAACGTTTCGGCGGCGGCTAATAACAGTGAACAGGAGGCATTGGAAAAACCAGGGGCATTCAGTTCGCGCGACGAAAATAAAAATCTACAGTCGATAGATAATATCCTGCGCAGCATGCCCGGCACCTTTACTCAAATCGATCCCAGCCAGGGGGCGGTCGGCGTCAATATCCGTGGGATGAGCGGTTTTGGCCGGGTAAATACCATGGTTGATGGCATTACCCAGAGCTATTTTGGCACTTCGACCTCTGGCGTGATGTCCCATGGTTCCACCAACAATCAATCCGGCGTGCTGATCGACCCGAATTTTATTGTTGGGGTCGATGTGGCGCGTGGTGAGAACAGCGGTGCATCCGGGGTGAACGCATTGGCGGGCAGCGCCAACTTCCGCACTATCGGCGTGGATGATGTGGTGTTTGCCGATAATCCGTTTGGCGTGCGTACCAAGTTCTCCGTGGGCAGTAACGGTATTGGCCGCAGCGGTATGATCGCCGTTGGGGCCAAAGGGGCGGCGTTCACCGATACCGGCAGTTTGGGCTTGATGGCGGCCATTAGCGGCAGCTCCATCTATTCCAACTTCAACAACGGCGACGGCGTGAGCAGCGAAGATTTTGGTTACGACGAGTTTATGAAGCAAAACCCCAAATCGCAGCTGTTCAAGGTGGATATCAAGCCCAACGAATATCACAGCATTGAATTATCTGCCCGTACTTACCAGAATAAATTCTCGCGCCGCGATATCGACAGCAACGATTTTTATCTCAAATATCACTACGCGCCATTTTCTGAGCTGGTGGATCTGAATATGACCGCCAGCCACAGCAAGGGTAATCAGAAGTATGACAGCGATTCACTGTTCACTTTCTTTAATACCAATGCGGAAAACCGTTCCGACGCGATGGATATCAATAATACCAGCCGCTTTAGCCTGTGGCAGACCGACGTAGCATTCACCTACGGCGGTAAACTGATGCGCAACCAGTACGACAAGCACGTCGAATCGCAGATTGAGGATCCGCAGACGGCGCATGAGGCGATCGAGAATAACACCTTTGCTCCGTCGGGCGACCAGCGTATCGCCAGCCTGTACACCGGCTTGCAACTCAACCGTGATATCTACCAGCTCGATCTCAATCTCAATTATGCCAACAACAAGCTCACCGGCTTTAAACCGGCCTGTGATTTACGGGTGGAGTGTTTTCCGCAGGGCAGTGCCAATATCGATCTGAAGGAGCACGGATTTAACCCGTCGGTGATGCTGTCTGCGCAAGTCACGCCTTGGCTGCAACCTTTTGCCAGCTACAGTAAATCGATGCGCGCCCCCAACATTCAAGAGGTGTTTTTCTCTAATTCCGGCGGCGCTTCGATGAACCCGTTCCTGAAAGGCGAACGTTCAGAAACCTGGCAAGCGGGCTTTAACCTCAGCGGCAACGATCTGCTGTTCAAGCAGGACACCCTGCGCTTTAAGGCGGTGGTTTACACCAGTAAAATCAAAAACTATATCTTCAGCGAGTCTTACATGGTGTGCCGCAATGGCCGCAAGTGTAGTTTGGGTGAGAACTTGCAGAATGACTGGAGCGATGCCAACGAAGAGTTCTCGGATAACATGTATATCTATGTCAACTCCCTGACGCCGGTGCGTACCCACGGGGTGGAGCTGGAAGCCAACTATGATGCTGGCCGCGGTTTTGCCCGTGCCTCATTTAGCAAACAGCATACTGACCAGCCTACCTCCATCGCCAGTAGCTACTTTGGCGCGGGAGATATTAATGAACTGCCGGACATGTACTTCACGCTGGATAGCGGTTTACGTTTCTTTGACGAAGCGCTGACCGTGGGTAGCATTATCAAATATACCGGCAAGGCTCGCCGCCTTTCTCCTGATTTTGAAATGAGTGAGCAAAACGGGATGTTGATGAAACAGGAGATGCCAAATATTCCCACCGTTATCGATCTGTACAGCACCTATCAGATCAACCGTAATGTTTTGCTGAAATTCAGCGTGCAAAACGTGATGGACAAAAGCTATTCCGACGCGCTTAACAAGCTGAATATGCTGCCGATCCAGGGGGATGAGGCAACCGCGGCCAACACCGCCCGCGGGCGGACTTATCTGTTTGGTGGCGAGATGCGCTTCTAAGCTGATGGAGGGGGCCTCCGGTGCTAATTGGCCCGTTTCGCCTGTTGCAGCCACTTGTCCAACTCATTGGCAAACTGCTGGCGATCGCGCTGGTTGAGAGTGTTCGGCCCCCCGGTCTGGATCCCGCTGGAGCGCAGGGTATCCATAAAATCACGCATGTTCAGGCGTTCACGAATGGTGTCTGGCGTATAACGCTCACCGCGAGGATTCAGGGCTATAGCACCTTTTTCTATCACTTCGGCGGCCAGCGGGATATCCGCGGTGATCACCAGATCGCCTTTTTCACAGCGGCGCACGATTTCGTTATCCGCCACGTCAAATCCTGCAGCAACCTGCAAGGTGCGGATAAATTTCGAAGGGGGCGTGCGCAAAGGCTGATTAGCCACCAGGGTGACTGGCATTGCCGCACGGTCTGCGGCACGGAACAGCACTTCTTTGATCACGTTTGGACAGGCGTCGGCATCGACCCAAATCTGCATTATTATTGCTCCTGTAGCCAGTCGCGTACTGGCAGAAAGTCACGGTATAGCGCGGCTTCCGGGCTGTCGGTTGCGGGCTGGAAGTTATATTCCCAACGCACCAAAGGCGGCATTGACATCAGGATCGATTCGGTGCGGCCCCCAGTTTGCAGGCCGAACAGCGTACCGCGATCCCACACCAGATTAAACTCGACATAGCGACCACGGCGATAAAGCTGAAACTGACGTTCGTTGTCGCCCCAAGGCTGTGCTTTACGTCTTTCCAAGATCGGCAGATAGGCCTCCAGGAAACCTTCACCTACCGCCTGGGTAAATGCGAAGCAGCTTTCGAAATCCGGGGTATTCAGATCGTCAAAGAACAGGCCGCCGATACCGCGGGCTTCGTTACGGTGTTTGATAAAGAAATAGTCATCGCACCACTTTTTATATTTCGGGTACACGTCGTCGCCGAAGGGGGCGCAGAGTTGTTGCGCGGTGCGGTGCCAGTGAACGGCGTCCTCGGTAAAGCCATAGAAGGGCGTTAGGTCAAAGCCGCCACCGAACCACCAAACCGGCTCTTCGCCCGGTTTTTCCGCGATAAAGAAGCGCACGTTGGCATGGCTGGTCGGTATATAGGGGTTGAGCGGATGGATCACCAGTGATAGGCCCATCGCTTGGAAGCTACGCCCAGCCAGCTCGGGGCGATGTGCGGTGGCAGAGGCGGGCAGCGTGGCACCTGAAACGTGGGAAAAGTTTACTCCGGCCTGTTCGAATACCGCGCCGTTAGTCAGCACCCGGCTACGGCCACCGCCGCCTTCTTCACGCGTCCAGCGATCTTCCTTAAAACCGGCGCCGCCATCGGCCTGGGCCAACTGCTCACAAATCTTGTCTTGCAACGCCAGCAGGAAGGATTTTACTGCGGCAATGGTGGGTAAACTCATACGGGTTTTCGCAATGGGTAACTGAACAGGGCGGCAAGTATACCTTCTCGCCCCGTATTTTGCAGGTCTAGCGCGGCTTACGTTGGTGAACGTCGTAATAGTGGAAGAAATTGATCACACCGTCTGCGATGGCGCGGGCAATTTTTTCGCGAAAGGCGGTGGTGCCCAACAGGCGCTCCTCACCGGGGTTGGTGATAAACGAGGTTTCTACCAGCACCGAAGGAATAGAAGGGGACTTTAATACGGCAAACGCCGCCTGTTCGGTGCTTTCGCTATGCAGGTGGTGAACCGGACGGATCTGACCCAGCACGTGGCGGCCCAAAGTCAGGCTGTTGTTGATGGTGTCGGTTTGCACCAGATCGAATAACACCTGCTGTAGATAGTTGTCCTGTTCTTTGTATTTGCCCCCCGCGACGTCATCGGCGGCGTTTTCCTTATGGGAGAGATAGCGTGCCATCGCGCTACTGGCTCCGCGGTTGGAAAGGGCAAACACCGAAGCACCGGCGGCATCCGGGCTGGTAAATCCATCGGCATGGATCGAGATAAACAGATCGGCCTGGTGCTGGTGGGCGATCTCCACGCGCTGGAACAGCGGGATAAACTCATCCTCCTCCCGGGTCAGGCGGGCTTCAACGTGTTCGTGCTCATGCAAAAAACGCCGCACATGGTTGGCAATTTCCAGCACCACGTGTTTTTCCTGTGAGCCTTCATGGCCTACTGCACCGGAGTCGATACCGCCGTGGCCGGGATCGATCATCACCACTCTTTTGCTCCCCGTGGATTTGGGGAGCGGTTTGCTATGCGGTTTTGGTTGCAGCATATTGGCCTGGGTGGCTGAGGTTTTTCCCCCGAGCAGGGCCAGAGCCAGGCCGGAGATCAGCAGTTGGCGGCGGGTCGATGAAGGGGTGAGAGGGCTGAAATTGAGGTAGGTTTTGCTCTGTTTTTTCATCACGCGCGGCTCCAACTCGATCAATCTATTTCGCGACGTTATAGCGTATTGATCCCTATTAATCGACTTGATAACTATTGCCATTTATTACCTGGCAAAACGCTGCAGCTTGAAAGACTGTGGGTATCAGTTAATAATTACGCAATAATCAGATATACCCGTCGTCTTTCAAGCTGCAGCGTTGTTACCTGCACTTACTCACCCCAGTCACTTACCCAAAAGTAAGCTCCTGGGGATGAGTAAGCTTGTCGCCTAGCTGCAGCTTGAAATCCATAGGGTATTAAATAAGTTAATTAACAGTAGCGAGCAACAATGGAAATTCGCGTATTTCGGCAAGACGACTTTGAAGAAGTCATCACCCTGTGGGAGCGTTGCGACCTGTTACGGCCATGGAACGATCCCGAGATGGATATTGAACGCAAACTGAACCACGATCCGGATCTGTTTTTGGTGGCGGAAGTGGGCGGTGAGGTGGTTGGCTCGGTGATGGGCGGTTACGACGGCCATCGTGGCTCGGCGTACTACCTGGGCGTTCACCCAGACTATCGTGGGCGCGGTATTGCCAATGCGTTGATTAATCGGCTGGAGAAAAAGCTGATTGCGCGCGGCTGTCCGAAAATTCAGCTGATGGTGCGTGAAGACAACGACACCGTGATCGAAATGTATGAAAAGCTCGGCTATGAAATTCAGGCGATCACCAGCCTGGGGAAACGCCTGATCGAAGATCAAGAGTATTGATCGTCAGGGCGGTGGTTGCCACCGCCCCAAGCCTTGGTTTAAGGCAGTTTTTTGATGTTTTTCACATCGACTTCTACATTGTTCCAGTCCTTATCCACTTTCCCTTCCAACTGAACCTTGTCTTTTGGAGTGATGGTCTGGCCGTTCCAGCGCTTTCTGTCGATCTCTACCGTCAGCGTGCCGGTGGCGTCGCGGAAGGTGTAGGTGTCATCACCCACGCGCTGTTCGATATTGCCCTGCAACACCACCCAGGTATCATCGCTCAACGATTTGACCTTATCTACCGTGGTCAGCGTGGCGCTAGGGCCGGAGAAACCACCTTGCGGGCTGGTTTGCGTTTGAGCCGGTGTCGCATTGGGGTCTATGAATCCGCCCTGTTGAGCTAGAACCGGTGCGCTGCATAATGCGATGAGTGTAATTAAAGCGATCTTTTTCATCTGGATCTTCCTTATCAGTGGTCTGAATGATTTCCCGTTAGCGGGACATAGCCTGATTAAACCATAAGGATCTTAAGAGCTTCTTAAGCTGGAGATTGAAAATGGTGGCCACCGTCGCCATTTGCAAGGGTAATCATAACATCGGCAAGGAAAGTATTTGAAGGCGTCAACACACCGGTTTTCACCGGACGATTACGATCAGCACGGTATGTTACGGTTGCCGCTGTGGTTTTGGGGCGTACTGATCTTACAGGCTCGTACCTGGCTACTGTTTGTGATGGCGGGCACCTCACGCGATCAGGGTGCTGACTTGTTACAACTGTTCTATCCAGATACTCAACGCTTTTGGTACGGTATTGCGCTTGGACTGCCTGCGGCGCTGGCCTTTTTGATTGCGGGCCGCCGCCAGCATTGGCCACGTCTGTGGCGTAGTTGGCGTTGGGTACTGATAGTTTCGCTGGCGGCAGCGCTGATCGGCTCGCTTTACAGCCTTTTTCAGCAAGACAGCAATGAACCTCCGCTGGATCTCCTGCTGGCGCTGCTGGATGTGTTGGCGATGGGATATCTTTTAATGAATAGGCGCTTGAAAGCTTGTTTTATCCCGCAGGATGAGGCGGGTTAATTGTTAAAAATTGCGGCACTTTTCCCAATTTACGCACTCCAACCTGGCAATTGATGGCGCAGCCACGGTGGTTATGAGAGGCTGCATATCGCCGATGTCTTTGATGTTAAGGAGCTATGAATGAATATTCGCCCACTGTTGTTAGGGCTACCGCTGTTGTTGACCGGCTGTTCGACCATGTCAAACTTCTCCTGGTCCAGCCTGTCGCCGTTCAACTGGTTTGGCGGCAGCGTGGAGGTTAGCGCTAAAGGCGTCGGTGATGTGGGGGCCGGTACCCCCATGACCGAGGCGGCGATTGGCAAGGGGCTGAATAACAATTACCGCATACGTGGCGGGATGGCGACCAACCAAGGGCAGATCGTTTCCTACTTCCAGGCATTGGACGGCGATGACGTGAAGCTGGTGATCACCGGGGAACCTAAAGGCCACGTGCAGCGCGTTGACGTGATGGACGCCAAGATCGCCACCGAATGGGGCAGCAAGCTGGGTACGCCGTTTAGCGAACTGTTCAGCAAGGCCTATGGTGCCTGTAAACCGGCCGAAGGTGAGGATGTTGGCAAGGTCGAGTGCGTGGCGCAGCAAAGCCGCAATGTCAGCTATATCTTCAGTGGCAAATGGGCTGGCCCACAGGATCTGATCCCACCGGACGATACTCTACAGAGCTGGACGGTGAGCAAGATCGTCTGGCATGCCAAAGCACAATAATTCTCATTACGGGCGCACCTTGCGGTGTGCCTGCCTCGTTTGGCGTTAAATCCCTATTTTCTTTGCGTTCGGGCAAGGCAATCAGCCTGCTGTGCGTTATGATATTGCGCGTTTATAACAGGGCAACCTGTTACCCGATTCAGGTCTTGAGGAAATCAACATGACACAGGTTCAGAGCGGCATCCTGCTGGAACACTGCCGTTTTGGCATTTTTATGGAAGCGATGGTGCAGGGCGAATTCGTCGATCTGCGCCAAGGCTGCAAACAGTTTTGCCAGGTGCTCGGCGAGTTGCAGCAACAGTTTCCAGATGCCCATTTAGGTGCGGTTATCGCTTTTGGCTCCGACGTTTGGCATGACCTTTCCAATGGCCAGGGAGCAAAAGAGCTGAAGCCTTTCGCACCATTGGGCAAGGGGCTGGCACCGGCCACCCAACGCGATATGCTGATCCATATTCAATCGCTGCGTCATGACGTGAACTTCACCCTGGCGCAGGCCGCCCTGGCCGCGTTTGGTAACACCATTCGTATTGAAGAAGAAACGCACGGTTTCCGCTGGGTAGAAGAGCGCGATCTGAGCGGCTTTATCGACGGTACTGAAAACCCGCAGGGCGAACAACGCCCAGAGGTAGCGGTGATTGGCGCTGGTGAAGAAGACGAAGGTGGCAGCTACGTGCTGGTACAGCGTTATGAGCACAACCTGCGCCAGTGGCACCGTTTCACCACCGAACAGCAGGAACAGATCATTGGCCGTACCAAACAAGACAGTGAAGAACTGCCGCCGGATCAACGGCCAGATACCTCGCACGTCAGCCGTGTCGATCTGACAGAAGACGGCAAAGGGTTGAAAATTTTGCGCCAGAGCCTGCCTTATGGCACTGCCAGCGGCAAACATGGCCTGTATTTCATCGCCTATTGCGCGCGCCTGCACAACATCGAACAGCAGCTGTTAAGCATGTTCGGCGAGCTGGACGGCAAACACGACGCGATGCTGCGTTTCAGCCGCGCGGTGACCGGCAGCTACTACTTCGCACCTTCGCTGACGCGTCTGATGTCGCTTTGATGTAATTGGCTTTTATATAGGGGTATAGCACGCTGTTAAACGGGTGCAGCATGCGGCGCCCCTACAATAAATTCATCAGCATTGTCATTCTCTGGGCCAGTTCCTCTGGCTCCGGGCTTTCCCTCCCTCTGCGGTGAACCGCTCCCCTCCTGCCTTATAGCGTTTGATGCTTGAAAATCACTAAACGGTATATAAAAGCGTTACAGGTCTGCATCAAGTTATAAATACACTGGTCAATATCAGGGCATCAGCCCGGCGGTAAGACTCAGTGATAAGGTGCAAAATGAAACATTCCCGGGTTAAAAATACGCTGTTGAAAGGTTGGCTGGTGGCGGCATTGTTAGCCAGCGGTACGGCTTCGGCGGCAGAATTGCTCAACAGCTCTTATGACGTCTCCCGCGAACTGTTTGCCGCGCTGAACCCTGGCTTTGAAAAGCAGTGGGATCAGCAGCATCCGAACGACAAACTGACCATCAAACAGTCCCACGCCGGTTCTTCCAAACAGGCCTTGGCAATCCTGCAGGGGCTGCGTGCCGATGTGGTCACCTATAACCAGGTCAGTGACGTGCAAATCCTGCACGATCGTGGCCAACTGATCCCGGCAGATTGGCAGCAACGCCTGCCGAACAACAGTTCTCCATTCTATTCCACCATGGCGTTCCTGGTGCGCAAGGACAACCCGAAAGGCATCCACACCTGGAGCGATCTGGTGCGTGATGACGTGAAGCTGGTATTCCCGAACCCGAAAACCTCCGGTAATGGCCGCTACACCTACCTGGCCGCCTGGGGCGCTGCCAGCCAGGCTGATGGCAACGATCAGGCCAAGACCCGTGAGTTCATGACCCGTTTGCTGAAAAACGTGGTGGTGTTTGATACCGGCGGCCGTGGCGCAACGACGACCTTTGTCGAACGTGGCCTGGGCGACGTGCTGATCAGCTTTGAATCCGAAGTGAACAATATCCGCAAGCAGTACGGCGCAGACAAGTATGAAGTGATCGTACCGCCGGTCGATATTCTGGCGGAGTTCCCGGTGGCCTGGGTGGACAAAAACGTCGAGAAAAACGGCACCGAGCAGGTGGCCAAAGAGTACCTGAACTATCTCTATAGTCCGGCGGCCCAGAAATTGATCACCAGCTTCTATTATCGCGTTAATGACCCACAGGTGATGGCGGCGGCCAAGAGCCAATTCCCTGAGACCAAGCTGTTCAGCGTGGAAGATCAGTTCGGCGGCTGGCCGCAGGTGATGAGTGCCCACTTTGCGACGGGCGGCGAATTGGACCAACTGTTAGCGGCAGGGCATAAGTAATGTTTTCGATGGCCAGCAAGCGGGTTCTGCCTGGGTTTACTCTCAGTCTGGGAAGCAGCCTGCTTTTCACCTGCCTGATTTTGCTGTTGCCGCTCAGCGCGCTGGTGATGCAGCTGGCGCAAATGAGTCTGGCACAGTATTGGGAAGTGATCACCAATCCGCAGGTCGTGGCGGCCTATAAGGTGACGCTGCTGGCGGCCGGAGTCGCCAGCGTTTTCAATGCGGTGTTTGGCATGCTGATGGCCTGGATCCTCACTCGTTACCAGTTCCCTGGCCGTTCCTTGCTGGATGGCCTGATGGATTTGCCGTTTGCATTGCCTACGGCGGTGGCCGGCCTGACCTTGGCAGGATTGTTTTCTACCACCGGTTGGTACGGCCAATGGCTGGCTCATTTTGATATCAAGGTTTCCTTCACCTGGTTGGGGGTTGCGGTGGCGATGGCCTTTACCAGCATTCCTTTCGTGGTGCGCACGGTGCAACCGGTACTGGAAGAGTTGGGGCCAGAATATGAAGAGGCCGCCGAAACGCTCGGGGCTACCCGCTGGCAGAGTTTCCGCCGCGTGGTGTTGCCAGAGGTTGCTCCAGCGCTGCTCGCCGGTACGGCGTTGTCGTTTACCCGCAGCCTGGGGGAATTTGGTGCGGTGATATTTATCGCTGGCAATATTGCCTGGAAAACCGAAGTGACCTCATTGATGATTTTTGTGCGCTTACAGGAGTTCGATTACCCGGCAGCCAGTGCGATTGCCTCGGTGATCCTGGCGGCATCACTGCTGTTGCTGTTTGCCATTAACACCTTACAGAGCCGCTTTGGCCGCCGTATTGGAGGGCACTGATGGCTGATGTTACCGTCCTGAACGGCGCAGAGCGCCCACGCGTGAATTGGGGAAAATGGACGCTGATTGCCATTGGCGTGCTGTTCTCCATCCTGCTGTTGGTCGTGCCGATGGTGATGATCTTTATCGAGGCATTCTCCTCTGGCGTGGGTGCCGTGTGGCATAACCTGTCGGACCCGGACATGCTGCACGCCATTTGGTTGACGGTGCTGGTGGCGCTGATCACCGTGCCGGTCAACCTGGTGTTCGGTACTTTGCTGGCCTGGCTGGTGACGCGTTTTACCTTCCCTGGCCGCCAACTGCTGCTGACGCTGTTCGACATGCCTTTTGCGGTGTCGCCGGTGGTGGCGGGGCTGCTGTATCTGCTGTTTTACGGCACCAACGGCCCGATCGGTGGCTGGCTGGATGCCCATGATATTCAACTGATGTTCGCCTGGCCGGGCATGGTGCTGGTGACGATATTCGTGACCTGCCCATTTGTGGTCCGTGAACTGGTGCCGCTGATGATGAGCCAGGGCAGCCAGGAAGACGAGGCCGCGGTGCTGTTGGGCGCTTCCGGTTGGCAGATGTTCCGCCGAGTTACCTTACCGAACATCCGCTGGGCATTGCTGTATGGCGTGGTGCTGACCAACGCCCGCGCGATTGGCGAGTTTGGTGCGGTATCGGTGGTGTCCGGCTCTATCCGTGGCGAAACCTATACCTTGCCACTGCAAGTGGAATTACTGCATCAGGATTACAACACCGCCGGGGCGTTTACCGCTGCGGCACTGTTGACCCTGATGGCGATAGTCACCCTATTTCTGAAAAGCGGACTGCAATGGCGCCTGGCGCGTCAGGATGCGCGTCTCGAGCGGGAGGAAAATCATGAGCATTGAGATTAACGGTATCAACAAGTCTTTTGGCCGTACCAAGGTATTGAACGATATCTCGCTCGATATTCCTTCCGGTGAGATGGTGGCGCTGTTAGGCCCATCCGGTTCGGGCAAGACCACCTTGCTGCGGATTATCGCCGGGCTGGAAAGCCAGAGCAGCGGTAAGCTGGGTTTCCACGGCACCGACGTCAGCCGCGTGCATGCGCGTGATCGCCGCGTCGGCTTCGTGTTCCAACACTATGCGCTGTTCCGCCATATGACGGTTTTCGACAATATCGCCTTTGGCCTGAGCGTGCTGCCACGTCGCGAACGTCCGAATGCGGCGGCGATCAAACAGAAAGTGGAGCAGTTGCTGGAGATGGTGCAGTTGGGTCATCTGGCTAACCGCTACCCTTCACAGCTTTCCGGTGGCCAGAAGCAACGTGTCGCCTTGGCGCGCGCGCTGGCGGTGGAGCCCCAGATCTTGCTGCTGGACGAGCCGTTTGGTGCTCTGGACGCGCAAGTGCGTAAAGAGCTGCGCCGCTGGCTGCGTCAACTGCATGAGGAACTGAAGTTCACCAGCGTGTTCGTCACTCACGATCAGGAAGAAGCGATGGAAGTCGCCGATCGCATCGTGGTGATGAGCCAGGGGAATATCGAGCAGGTAGGTTCACCGACCGAGATCATGCGTGAACCCGCCACCCGCTTCGTGCTGGAGTTTATGGGCGAAGTTAACCGCCTGAACGGTGAAATCCGCGGTTCACAGCTGTTTGTGGGTGCTCACCAATGGCCGCTGTCGTTCCAGCCAATGCATCAAGGCAGCGTCGATCTGTTCCTGCGCCCGTGGGAAATGGAGATCGGCACCGATTGCAGCGCCCGTTGCCCATTACCGGTGCAGGTGTTGGAAGTCAGCCCGCGTGGCCACTTCTGGCAGTTGACCGTGCAGCCGATTGGCTGGCATCAGGAGCCTATCAGCGTGATTATGTCGGAAGGCCATGCCGCACCGGCGCGCGGGGACCGTTACTACGTTGGCAGCCTGAATGCACGCCTTTATGCCGGTGAACAACTGTTACAACCGGTTGCGTTAGCTAAAAGCGCCTGATAACTTGTAATTTATACCCTATGAATTTCAAGCTGCAGCTTGAAAGGCGACGGGGATATCATTTCCCATTTTAAGGCAACCCTGGGTTGCCTTTTTACATTATACGCAGGCAATGATTGTGACCACGCTGGAACAATGCATCGGTAATACACCGTTAGTAAAACTACAACGACTGGCCGAAGGGCTGGACAGTGAAATCTGGCTCAAGCTGGAGGGCAACAATCCGGCGGGGTCGGTCAAGGATCGTGCAGCGCTGGGGATGATCCAGCAGGCAGAACTGCGCGGTGAAATTCAGCCGGGCGATACGCTGATCGAGGCCACCAGTGGCAATACCGGCATTGCGCTGGCGATGATTTGTGCAATGAAAGGCTACACGCTGAAGCTGCTGATGCCGGAAAACATGAGTATGGAACGCCAGGCCGCGATGCGAGCTTATGGTGCCGAACTGATCCTGGTCAGTCGTGAGCAGGGGATGGAAGGGGCGCGTGACTTGGCGCTGGAGATGCAGCAACAGGGGCAGGGCAAGGTGTTGGATCAGTTCAACAATCTGGATAACCCCTACGCGCATTTCACCACTACTGGCCCGGAAATCTGGCAGCAGACCGCTGGCCGTATCACCCATTTCGTTTCCAGCATGGGCACGACCGGCACCATTACCGGTGTTGGTGGCTACCTGAAAAGCCAAAATTCGCAGGTGAATATCATCGGCCTACAGCCTGCTGAGGGCAGCAGCATTCCGGGCATCCGCCGTTGGGCACCAGCCTATCTTCCGGGGATTTTCCGCCCGGAGCTGGTGGATCAAGTATTGGATATGGCACAAAGTGAAGCCGAACAGACCATGCGCCAACTGGCGCAGCGGGAAGGTATTTTCTGTGGTGTCAGCTCTGGTGGTGCCGTAGCCGGTGCATTGCGCGTCGCTGCAGCCAACCCTGGCAGCGTCATCGTCGCCATTGTCTGTGACCGCGGTGACCGCTACCTGTCCACAGGCGTATTTTCGTAGCCGAGCGTTCATCGGTGGTGGGATGCAAACCCCGCCACCGGTTTTCTAATCGTGGCCTCGTTAGCCACCCGACCTTTATTGTTGTTACGACTCTCTCCTCCCATTCCCCCATGCCAACAACTCGATATTCCGCCAGCGTTCGCATATTGTGTAAGGATTAGGTAAAACCGGCTGCGTAGGGCGTCAATAGACGCGAAAATGGCGGCAAATCAGCGAAGGAGTGGGCATGAAAATTTTATTGGTCGATGACGATCTGGAACTTGGCACCATGCTGAGCGAATACCTGACGGCTGAAGGATTCAACGCGTCTCTGGTGCTGACCGGCAAGGCCGGAGTAGACGGTGCGCTTTCTGGCGAGTATGTTGCGATGATCCTCGACATCATGCTGCCGGACATGAGCGGTATCGACGTGCTGCGCGAGGTACGTAAAAAGAGCCGCTTGCCGATCATCATGCTGACGGCCAAGGGTGACAATATTGACCGGGTGATCGGGCTGGAGATGGGCGCCGACGACTATGTGCCCAAACCTTGTTACCCACGCGAACTGGTGGCACGCCTGCGTGCGGTGCTGCGCCGGTTTGAAGAGCAGCCGGAAGCGGTGGATAAAGTTGCTGTCCTGAGCTTTAACGAATTGACCCTCAGCCCATCCACCCGTAGCTGTGCGTGGCAGGGCAAAGCATTCGATCTCACCGCCTCAGAGTTCAATTTGCTGGAGTTACTGCTGCGTTCGCCTGAACGAGTAGTGTCGAAGGATGAACTGTCAGAGAAAGGCTTGGGGCGGCCACGTGAGGCTTACGATCGCAGCGTAGACGTACATATCAGCAATATCCGCCAGAAGTTGGGCGCGCTAACCGATAACCGGCTGAGCATTGAAACCGTGCGCAGTATCGGTTACCGCATCAGGTAATGCCGATGCGCGGAAGACTGTTCTGGAAAATACTGCTCGGTTTCTGGCTGACGTTTATCATCATGACCCAGGCGCTGTGGGTGACGTTTACCTTTTATGGTAATCGCCATGAAGTCCCGGAAAACAGCATGACCTGGCGTATCGCTAATCTGCAACTGACCTCTGCGGCCTCGGTGTTGCGCAGCAGTGGGATGCCCGCGCTGAACGCAATGGTTGCCAAGTGGCCTGAAACCGAACGCCGCTTCTTAAGCGTGACACCAGCTTCTAAGCCCTCGGCGGATCAGCCAGGCTCCGACCGACCCGCGAAAATGATGGTGGAATGGGTAACAGGTGCGGATAACCAGGGCTACTTGTTGAGCTACGATCTGGAAGGACTGCGTGCCGAATATCGGCCACCCAAGCGCTGGCGCCTGCTGAACATTCCGGAGCCAATGGTGTGGGTCGGTGGGCTGGGGGGCTTGCTGTTCAGCGCCATGCTGGCCTGGAACCTGACGCGCCCGATGCGGCAGCTGCGCGCTGGTTTTGAGCGGGTAGCGCAGGGCGATCTGGCGGTGAGGCTGTTCCCGGCGATGCGGCGGCGGCATGACGAGCTTTCTGAGGTGGCACGTGACTTTGACAGCATGGCGGAGCGGCTGGAGGTGCTGGTCAGCGCCCGTGAGCAATTGCTGCATGATGTCTCCCATGAGTTGCGTTCGCCATTGGCCCGCTTGCAGCTAGCGATCGGCCTGGGGCGGCAAAATCCGGAGAACGTGGAGAACTCGTTGCAGCGTATCGAGCACGAAGCCGGGCGGCTGGACAAGATGATTGGCGAACTGCTGGCGCTGTCGCGTACCGAGAACAACGGCCTGTCGGATGATGAAGAGTATTTCGATCTCTATGGGCTGGTGGAGGCGGTAGTTAACGATGCGCGCTACGAGGCGCAGATCCCCGGCGTAGAGATCGTGTTGCAGGCCAGTTCCGACGAGGAATACACCGTAAAAGGTAATGCCGAACTGATGCGCCGGGCGGTTGAGAACATTGTGCGTAATGCCCTGCGCTTTTCCAGCCATGGCCAGTGGGTGACCGTGGTATTGACGCGTATCGACCAGTTATTCCAGATCCAGGTCAGCGATCAGGGGCCGGGCGTGGAGGAGTCGAAGCTGTCCAGCATATTTGTTCCTTTCGTCCGGGTAAAATCGGCGATGTCTGGCAAGGGCTATGGCCTGGGTTTGGCTATCACGCGCAAAGTGGTGCTGGCCCACGGTGGGCAGGTTGAAGCACACAATGGCGAGCAGGGCGGCCTGGTGATCACGCTGCGGATACCACGCTGGAGTTAAAAAATAAAGACTGCTGAAACCCCCTCTCTGGGCTCACAACGGGGGCGCTATGCTGGTTGGTTTTCGCATCGTAGATGTGAGACTACTGACAAATGAGCTTGGTGTTGATTTGACAGCAATCTGAGGCGGTTTGATGTTAACGGTAATGCTGCTTATCCAGATCGTACTTTTTCATCCGCAGGTAGAGCTTCTTACGCGGGATCTGTAAATACTCGGACACTTCATTAATCCGCCCCTGATGCAGGTTCAATGCCTCGGTAATGATCTGGCGCTCATAGTCTTCGATACGCTGATCTAGCGGCGCGGGATCGGATCCGTGCAACAGCGGGTTGGCGGTCTCTGCCAGTGGCATCACCCCGACGGCAAACAGCTCTGCGGCATTGGCCAGTTCGCGCACGTTATTTGGCCATACCCTTTTTACCAAACGTTTAATCAGCTCGGCTGGCAGATCCGGCAACGGATGGTTAAGGCGCAGGCAGGCTTGCTCCAGGTAGTGGCGGAATAACGGCTCTATATCGTCGGGGCGAAGAGAAAGCGGCAGGCAGGCGATTTGGGTCATGGCAAAGCAGTAATAGAAATCGGGCAGTAGGGTATGCCCGGCGGCCAGTTCCACCAACGGTGAAGCCCCAATGCCGATCAGCCGGAAGGGCAGCGGGTCTTGCCCCTGGAGCTGGATCAACCGCGCCTGCTGGGTGATAGACAAGTGTTCGAGGTGGCGTAAAATCAGCGTCCCGCCGCTTACCTGCTCAATCCATTGTTCTAAAGGTGCTTCGCCGCCTGGAGTTAATTCACCCACGATCAACGGCTGTTCGCTGCGATGGCTCATGCGGTGTAAATAGCGGGCAGCCAAAGTCCTGCCGACCCCTAACTCCCCTTGCAGGTAAACCGCCAAATCGGTTTCGGCTACCTGCTGCAAGCGCACCCGTAGCTGCTTTACCCATTCACTACGCCCAATCAGATTGCTCTGCAGCTGTTCTTGCTGCCAACGACGACGGGCAATGTAAGAACGTCTCTGGGCCAGCGCGGTAGCGACCTGTTCGAGTAGCTGGGCCGGGTTGACCGGTTTTTGCAGGAAGTCCCAGGCCCCTTTTTTCACCGCTTCAACCGCCATCGGCACATCGCCGTGGCCAGTGATCAACAACACTGGCAAACAGGCATCGTGAGCGAGCAATAGCGCCATCAGCTCAATCCCGGAACAGCCAGGCATACAGACATCGCTGATAACGATCCCTGGCCACTCCTCACCGAGCATTTCCTGTGCCTTAAGCGGGTTATTACAGGCCTGAACCTGATAGCCTGCCTGGTTGAGCAGCATGGTATAGGCATCGAGGACGTCGGCATCGTCGTCGATTAACAGAATTTGCGCTTGTTGGCTTAACATGGTTGATCCACCGGTTGAAACTGTAAAACGACGCAGGCGTTTTGCGTCAGCGTAGAGGCCAGATGCAGGCTACCGCCTATTTGCTGCATCAGCGAAAGCGAGATGGACAGGCCAATCCCCAAGCCTACCGATTTGCTGGTGGTGAAAGGTTTGAGCAACGATTCAGCCCGCGTTAGCGGCCAGCCAGGCCCATTATCCCACAGCATGATCTGCCAACCTGACGCTTGGCGTTGCCAGCTTATCTGCAATAGAGGTCGCTCCTGGCAAGCATCCAGCGCGTTGCTCATCAGATTGACCAACACCTGCTGAATGCGCACCTCGTCACCTAACACGTTTGGCGCACCTTCCGGTAGCCGCAGTTCCCCCTGTAACGGTTGGTGGCGAAGAGCCAGCAACTCCCAGGCGGCAAGTAATGACTGGCGCAAATCAACGGGCTGAGAGGGACTATCCTGTTCCGTTCGCCGGGTAAATTGCCGCAGCATGCGGATGATGGCATCCATGCGGCCAATCAGACCGTTGGCTTTGGTCAGGGCCAGCGTGGCCGCCTCTGGCTGTTGTTTCTCCACCGCAAGGCGAGCGGTAAACAGGTACATCGACAGGGCGTTCAGCGGTTGGTTGATCTCATGGGCCAGGGTGGTCATGGTCTGCCCAACCACGGCCAGTTTGGCGGCCTGCACCAGTTCATCCTGTGTAGCACGCAAATGCTGCTCAATGCCCTTACGCTCGGTGATTTCCTGTTCCAGCCGGGATTTTTGCTGATTCAACTGGCCTAGGGTCCGCCGCAACAGACGTGCGATGCGGCCCAGTTCATCGCCACCGTAAACCGGGATCGCCGCGTTGGTTTCCCCAAGGCCGATACGCACCACCACTTGGTTTAGCTGGGTGAAGCGCTTGACCAGGCGAGAACGGATAAAATAGTGATTGAGCAAATAAACCAATAACATCGCCAGCAGGGTGGCGATCACAATTAGCCTACCGCTGACGCGGATGATCTGCTCCAGACGGTGGTTAAAGGTCTGCATCTGCAGGTGGCTGTTACTCAGTTGCGATTCCAGCTGTGTGCGAAAGCGGGCAAGCGTGGCCTCTTTGGCCTGGGTAGCCAGCGTAAGTGCCCGTTGTGCCTGATGATAGTTTTTCATCGCTGCGGGCATACTGTTTTCGGCAATGCCGGTCTCCAGCAGTTCGTCGATGGTTTGCCGTAGCGTGATGGTGCTGGGATGAGCTTGCAATCCCTGCATACTTTCGTTGGCCGTTTTTTGCAGATAGGCGAGGTAACGCACATGCTCGGCAACCGAAGTAGGTTCTTCACTGCCAGATTGCAGCTCGTTGAGGCGATCGCGTAAAGCATCGGCGATCTGGTTCTCAATGCGTGCCAGGGCATAGACTTGCTGCTGCTCGCTTTGCACCTCGCGCAAACTGGCCTGCAATCGGGGGAGCGCCTGGTCAGAGCCTGTCTCCATCTGATCGAGCAATGCCCCCTGTTGCCAACTGAAATCCTGTACCAGCGAATTCAGCTCGGTGGTGAAGTCATCATGTAACCAACTGATGCGCGCGGCGATCTCATTGACCTTTTCCCTGGCGATAAACATGTTGTAGAGTGCGTTGTCCAATCGGCCCAACAGTTGGCGGCTTTCTGCTAGCGTCGCCTGAATTTGCTGACGTTCAGGGTTATCCAACTGCATGCTGGCCTGCTCGATTTGCTCCAAATGACCGACGATCTGATTTCTTAACTGCAGGCGGGCATTGGTATTGGCGGCCTGCAAAAACTCATTGAACTGATCGACCAGCGTGTTCAGATTGCTTTCGATCACGAACGAAGATTGGATACGCGGAAAGTAATCATCCAACGCATAGCGGACCTGCGAGCTTTGCTCATGCCAGGAGTACAGGCTGACACCGCTGACGGTAAGCGTCAGCAACGCGCCGGTAAGAAACGCTCCCCGCAGACAGGCGCTGATGGTCAGGCGTTTAAAGAAGCGCGGCAATAAACGGCTCATTTTAACTCTTCCAGCGCCTTGATGGCCTTTCTTTGCTGCTGCTGAAAGAACAGTTGCCATTCCATCACCTGCTGCTCGCTCTCGCTACGTGCCGCAAACTGTTTAAGGTACTGCGGATCTTCGCTTTGGGCCTGGGTGACAGGAATGGCGGTCAACAACGCGCGGATCTCCGGCAAGGGCCGTTTGAGGCGGCTTTCAGCGCCATGCAACGCTTTCCAGGCGTCCTTGAGCTGAGACAGGCGGAAGCTGATGGCCGTATCAAACAGCTTTTGTACCAGGCGCTGACGTTGCAGGATCAGTGAGTAATTCAGCGGCGGCCGCTGTAACAGCTTTTGCTGCTGAGCGAATCGTGGGTTGTCTGCCGGCAGCGGAACCACCGGGTATTTTCCCGTGCTGGTATCGGCCAGGACCCGCTGCCCCTGCGGGCTGAGTAGGAACTGAATAAAGCGCCGAGCCTCGGCGGAATAATGGCTATTGCTCGTCACGGCAATATAGGTGGGGGAGGCCGCAGCCTGAGGGAAATAATGGAAGGCTAGATGCGGATCGTCTAGCAGCAGATTGGCGTAGTTATCGATAATCGGCCCGACGGACCCCAGGCCGCTTTTGACTTTATCCGCCACACCAAAGCTGCGCGAAGAGATGGTGATCAGGTTACCGGCCGCCGATAGCATTGTTTGCCAGCCAGATTGCCAACCCCGCTGTTGCAACAGCGACTCCACCATCAGGTGGCTGGTATCCGAGCGGGAAGGGCTGCTCATCAGCAGGGCCCCCTGGTAGCGGGCATCGGTCAGATCGTCCCAATCGTCTGGTAGCGGCAACCGTTTTTCTGCCAGATTGGTGCGATTGATTAGCAGGCCAAAACCCGAAATGGCCACCGCCACGGCGGTATTGCGGATAGGCTCAGGCACTAGCCGCTGTGATTGTTCCGGAGCACCTTCATAGTTTGCCAGGCGCTGATGCTGTTGCAGGTGCTGGAGCAGCATGGGGGAGGAAGTCAGCACCAGATCGATGTTGTCACTGCCGGTGCTGTCGAGCAGTTGTTCCAGGGAGGCACTGGTGCGGTTCAGCGTGCGGATGACCACCGATTGGGGCTGGCCTTGCCAACGGCTGATGAGATAGGCGGTTGCCTCTGGTGAAAAGGTGGTGGCCATCACCAGTTCATTTCTTTTGGCACCGGCGACACTGGATAACAGCCAGCAGGCCATTGCCGTAAAAATGAGCGTTGCACGCATAATAAAACTCTCCCTCGACCTCATCGTTTGTGATCTTATTCATAAAATCGCAATAACGATAAAAATAACCCGAAAAATATTTGGGACAAAAATATTTTCCGTCAACCAATAGGATTTAGTGTGGGTTATAACGTTGATGAAGTCAGGATATTACCATTGATAGACTATCAATACTGTTAACACCTTCAAAAACATCACCACTTGTGGGCTGGTTTGGTGTGCAACCGCAGTGCTATGGCACTTTAGCACGTGGAGGTGATCGAACTGGTTTTGGGTTAATAATGGGTATGTTAATTGATGGGTCAAAAATGGGCTTATTTTTTCTGGGTTTGAGTCAAATTTGACACATATTACGGGGCTTGTCTTATTAATGAATTAATTACACCATTCGCTGCGAGCGTTATTAATAAATAGCAGGCACATCGAGCCAGTACAGATAAACCTCACAGGGGAATAACATGTTTTCATTATTAAAACCTAGCGCGGCGGCGAAGCGTGTTCCGCCGGAACAGGTGCAGGCAACCTACCAGCGTTATCGCATGCAAGCGTTACTGAGCGTCTTTTTGGGCTACCTGGCCTATTACATCGTGCGTAACAACTTCACCCTTTCGACGCCCTATCTGAAAGAGCATCTGGATCTGAGTGCGACGCAGATCGGCATGTTGAGCAGTTGCATGCTGATTGCCTACGGCATCAGCAAAGGGGTGATGAGCAGCCTGGCCGATAAGGCCAATCCCAAGGTGTTTATGGCCTGTGGCCTGGTGCTATGTGCCATCGTCAACGTCGGTTTGGGGTTCAGCACCGCCTTCTGGTTCTTTGCCGCATTGGTGGTGTTTAACGGCCTGTTCCAGGGGATGGGCGTAGGCCCTTCGTTCATTACCATCGCCAACTGGTTCCCACGTCGTGAGCGTGGCCGCGTTGGCGCATTTTGGAATATATCCCACAATATTGGCGGCGGGGTGGTGGCCCCCATCGTCGGCGTGGCCTTTGCGGTGTTAGGCAGTGAACACTGGCAGAGCGCCAGCTATATCGTCCCTGCGGGCGTAGCGGTGCTGTTTGCGCTGGTGGTCCTGTGGCTGGGTAAAGGCTCCCCGCGCAGTGAAGGTCTGCCTGCCTTGGAACAAATGATGCCGGAAGAAACCGTCAGGATGACAGCTGGTGTGCAGGAGCAGGCACCGGAAAATATGAGCGCCTTTCAGATCTTCTGTACCTATGTCCTGCGTAATAAAAATGCCTGGTACGTGTCGCTGGTAGACGTATTTGTCTACATGGTGCGCTTTGGCATGATCAGTTGGCTGCCTATCTACCTGCTGACCGAAAAGCATTTCTCAAAAGAGCAGATGAGCATCGCGTTTCTGTTCTTCGAATGGGCGGCGATCCCGTCCACACTGTTGGCTGGGTGGCTGTCGGATAAGCTGTTCAAGGGACGCCGTATGCCGCTGGCGATGATCTGCATGGTGATGATTTTCATCTGTCTTATTGGTTACTGGAAGAGTGACTCGCTGTTAATGGTCACCATCTTTGCCGCGATCGTCGGTTGCCTGATCTATGTGCCACAGTTCCTGGCTTCGGTACAGACGATGGAGATCGTTCCCAGCTTTGCTGTCGGCTCTGCCGTTGGCCTGCGTGGCTTTATGAGCTATATCTTTGGGGCCACGCTGGGCACCAGCCTGTTTGGCGTGATGGTCGATAACATGGGATGGCATGGAGGCTTTTATCTGCTGATGGGCGGCGTGGTGTGCTGCATCTTGTTCTGCTATCTGTCACATCGTGGCGTATTGGCCTTGGAGCGTGAAAGACAGCAACAGGAGCTACAAGCGGAGCCGTTGATCGCGCAGTAGAGCTTAGAAGTCCGGGATAAAAAAATGGCGCCGATAAAGGCGCCATTTTTACGATCGAACCGCGATTACTTCTTGATGCGGATGATCGGGGTCTCGCCAACGGTTACGCTGCCGGATAGTTTGATCAGCTCTTTGATCTCGTCCATGTTGGAGATAACCACCGGAGTCAGGGTAGACTTGGCTTTCTCTTCCAGCAGGGCCAGATTGAACTCGATAATCACATCGCCTTTCTTGACGCGCTGGCCTTCTTCCGCGATGCGTTTGAAGCCTTCGCCTTTCAGTTCAACGGTGTCGATACCAAAGTGCACGAACAGCTCAATGCCGCTATCAGATTCGATAGAGAACGCATGGTTGGTTTCGAAAATTTTACCGATAGTGCCGTCAACCGGAGCAACCATTTTGTTGCCAGCAGGTTTGATAGCAATGCCATCGCCAACGATCTTCTCGGCGAATACGACGTCCGGTACATCTTCGATATTGACGATTTCGCCAGAAAGTGGAGCGACGATCTCGATAGTGCCCATATCTTTCTTGTCATCAGAAACCAGAGACTTCAGTTTATCGAACAAACCCATGATCTTCTCCTAAGCATTAAATTGGGCGGCGTTCCAGTGTCGTGGAATTTTAGCAGAGCGTTTTTTCTTCGATGAACTTATTGACGCAGTTCATCAAATCCTGTGCCGTTGGTTGTTCCAAGGCCTGCGCTGCTAATGCCTTCACATCTTCGAAATTGGTATTACGAATAATTTTCTTGATGCGCGGGATTGCAATCGCACTCATGCTGAACTCATCCAGCCCCATGCCCAAAAGCAACAGTGTAGCACGCTCATCGCCAGCCAGCTCGCCGCACATACCGGTCCACTTGCCTTCTGCGTGAGATGCATCAATAACCTGTTTGATCAGGCCAAGCACTGATGGGGACATCGGGTTATAGAGATGAGAAATCAGCTCGTTGCCGCGATCTACCGCCAGAGTATACTGGGTTAAATCGTTTGTCCCAATACTAAAGAAGTCGACTTCTTTCGCCAGGTGGCGAGCAATCACTGCCGCGGCAGGTGTTTCCACCATCACGCCCACTTCAATGCTCTCGTCAAAGGCTTTGCCTTCTTCACGCAGCTGAGCTTTCAGCGTTTCCAGCTCGCCCTTCAGATCGCGCACTTCTTCCACCGAGATGATCATCGGGAACATGATGCGCAGTTTGCCGAAAGCAGAAGCACGCAGGATGGCGCGCAGCTGAGCGTGCAGGATTTCCCGGCGGTCCATCGCGATACGGATCGCGCGCCAGCCCAGGAACGGGTTTTCTTCTTTTGGCAGGTTCATGTACGGCAGATCTTTATCGCCGCCGATGTCCATGGTACGGACGATGACTGCCTGTGAGCCCATGGCTTCCGCAACGGCCTTGTAAGCCGAGAACTGCTCGTCTTCGGTTGGCAGTGAGTCGCGGTCCATGAACAGGAATTCGGTACGATACAGGCCGACACCTTCGGCGCCATTGCGCTCTGCACCGGCGACGTCGCGCACGGTACCGATGTTGGCACAGACTTCAACCTGATGCCCGTCCAGCGTGATCGCCGGCAGGTCTTTCAGCTTGGCCAGATCGTTTTTCTCGGTGACGTATTGGGTATGAACCGCTTTCAGCTGTTCAATCACCTCGGTCGTCGGGTTGACATAAATCTTGTTGTTAACCGCATCCAGGATCAGGTAATCGCCGTTTTTTACCTGGGTGGTCACGTCGCTGGTGCCAACGATAGCGGGCAGTTCCAGGGAGCGAGCCATGATCGAAGTGTGGGAAGTACGGCCACCCAGATCGGTGATGAAGCCCAGCACTTTGTCCAGGTTCAGCTGTGCGGTTTCTGACGGTGTCAGGTCCTTCGCGACCAGGATCACTTCATCCTGAATGGCGGTCAGATCGACAATCGCCAGGCCCAGGATGTTTTGCAGCAGACGCTTACCGATATCACGCACGTCCGCCGCGCGCTCTTTCAGGTATTCGTCGTCTAATTCTTCCAGCGCTTTCGCCTGGCCTTCGATCACGGTGTAGGCTGCCGCATCGGCAGATGCCAGATCGTCTTTGATGAGGGCTATGATTTCCTGCTCAAGCTCTTCGTCTTCCAACAGCATGATGTGGCCTTCGAAGATCGCTTCTTTTTCTTCGCCGAAGGTCTCGCCTGCCTTGGTTTTGATTACTTCCAGCTGTTCAGACGCTTTGGCGCGGCCTGCCAGAAAACGTGAGATTTCCTGCTCTACATGGTCTGCAGAGATTTTTTTCCGGTTGATGACAATTTCATCTTCCTTCAGCAAGAGAGCCTTACCAAAAGCGATACCCGGTGATACTAAAATGCCTGAAATCATAACCCTACCTTACTCTTGACTGGTGTTAACTAAAAAGACGGGCCGATTACTCAAGCTCTGCCATCAGTTTTACCAAGTGCTCAACGGCTTTCTGCTCGTCTTCACCAACGGCTTCGATGGTGACTACTGTTCCTTGGGTCAGGCCCAGAGTTTGCAGCTTAAACAGGCTTTTGGCGCTAGCGCTCTTGCCGTTGGAAGTCACGGTGATGTCAGACGCGAAGCCTTTGGCTTCTTTTACGAACTGAGCGGCAGGGCGAGTGTGCAGACCATTCGGAGCGGTGATAGTCACTTCTTGCTGGAACATTGATGTTTCCCCAACTTATCGGATTTAAGGTTGTGGAGCTAAAGTTTAGCCTAACGGCGTGATTTTAGCTTGTCTGGTTAGCGCCTGACTATGGTACAGGGGCGAGCGTTGATGCAACATAAAACGACGCTTTAAGCATTTCAGATCAAAAAATCCGAGCATCTGGCGTTGTTTCAATCAGCTCCCCATTATGCCGTGTTTTTCGCTGGAGCAACAAATGAGTAAATCGATTCAGCTCAAACAATGGCAGGAAGGTGATTAATTTTGCGCATCGAAATAATTGACCGGTTAAATACTAAAGCCAGCGGCGAAAATCAATCGTTGAGTGGTGTAAACTTTGATCCAGTCCACAAAAAAAGCACCTGAATAGGTGCTTTTTTAGCTATTTGTGCACTGTTTGCGCTATTGCTGCAGTTCCTGTTCGGTGAACAGATCGGCAAACAAAGCGGTGCTCAAGTAGCGCTCACCTGAAGAAGGCAGAATAACCACAATTGTCTTGTCGGTAAAGTCGGCTTCTTCGGAAAGTTTGACGGCGGCCGCCACAGCGGCACCGGAAGAAATCCCGGCCAGGATGCCTTCTTCTTCCATCAGGCGGCGTGCCATGCTGATGGCTTCGTCGTTGGTGATCTGCTCGACGCGGTCAACCAGATTCAGATCCAGATTGCCAGGAATGAAACCGGCACCGATACCCTGGATTTTGTGCGGGCCGGGTTTGATTTCCTGGCCTGCCAACGCCTGGCTGATGACCGGTGAGTCGGTTGGTTCAACCGCCACTGTGGTGATAGCCTTGCCCTTGGTGTTCTTGATAAAACGGCTGACGCCGGTCAGTGTACCGCCAGTGCCGACGCCCGCGATAAAGACATCGACTTCGCCATCGGTGTCTTCCCAGATTTCCGGGCCGGTGGTTTGTTCGTGGATTTCCGGGTTGGCCGGGTTGCTGAACTGTTGCAGCAGGATGTAGCGGTTCGGATCGGTGGCCACAATCTCTTCGGCCTTGGCGATCGCACCTTTCATGCCTTTGGCACCTTCGGTCAGCACCAGATTGGCACCCAGCGCCTTGAGCAGTTTACGACGTTCGATGCTCATGGTTTCCGGCATGGTCAGCGTGAGTTTGTAACCCCGCGCCGCGGCGACAAACGCCAGGGCGATACCGGTGTTTCCGCTGGTTGGCTCCACCAACTCTTTGCCTGCGCTCAGAATGCCACGTTTTTCGGCATCCCAAATCATATTGGCACCGATGCGGCATTTGACGCTGAAGCTCGGGTTGCGAGATTCAACCTTGGCGAGAATGCGTCCGTTGCCGATACGGTTCAGACGAACCAGCGGCGTATGGCCGATTGTTAATGAGTTGTCTTGGTAAATCTTGCTCATGGCCCGTCCTTATAACTCTATGAAATGTAGGGAACATCGAAAGCATACGCTAACGGTCTCGGCAGGGAAGTAAAGAATTGGTATAT